>VOFC01002562.1_pt1 | contig 29288 bp, 41 predicted proteins | sample 5384161 | NCBI WGS metagenome assembly VOFC01 (sample SAMN12384722, study PRJNA508395) | human gut metagenome | isolation source: healthy gut B | host: Homo sapiens | reverse complement strand
TGGGGCTGATAGTGCTGGTTTCGGCTAAATCGGCTTCAAATTCTTCCATGGGCGACAGACGAAAGGGCTCGTTCCGATACAGATTGCAGAACCGGCAGCGGCCGTAGGTGCAGCCGGAGGTGGCTTGTATGATGCAGGAGCTGGCTTCGTAGGAGGCCGCCAGGTACGGCCGGTAAAATGCATGGTTCGTCCTCCTTTGTATAAAGTTTTTGTTATAGATGCTTGAGCTGGGTGCGGTAGCGGCGCAATTGAGCTTCGTTTTTCCGGCTGGCAGATTCGTTGCAGCGCTGATAACAGCAGTTCTTTATCTTCCGGTAAATGTCCTTGTAGCTGAATGGCGTTGGAAGCGCCAAGGGCTGCATAATAGACCGGGATATTCAGTTGGTCGATAAGGACTGCCAGCTCTTCCAGCTTTTCCAGCTCGCCGGCCTCTTGCCAGTTGCCAGCCTGTATTTCCTGATATAATACAGCCTCGGGTAAACGGTCAGCATGGAAGAACCAATCAGCCGGGGATGGGGTTTGATTGAAAATAGCAGCGCTGTTTTGCGCATTTTCCGAGCCGCGGGCTTTTTCCGGCAATGCCGGTTAAATAAAAAAGAAGTTGTAGGTAATTTGGGCTTGGTCCAGCCGTTTGGTTTGGGTGATGATGTCTTGTGCCTGATAGCCTTTGTGCATAAAATTCAGTGCTGTATCGTCGCCGGTTTCTACGCCGATGGTGAGACCGGTGTAGCCCAACTGCCGCAATTCTTGCAGTTGGGCATCTGTTTTGTTGGTCACATCGGTAACACGGGCAAAGCAGCCGATGGTCTGGCAGGCAGGAATGTAGGTATGAATCAGTTCGGCAATGGCCTTGAGCCGTTCAAAACGTAATACAAAGGGATTGGCGCCTACCAGATAGATGCGCTTTATGCTTTGACTGCCCCAGCGTTCTAGCTGCGTCTTGGCTTCCTGTAAATCGGCCTCTATATCTTCTAAAGGCGACATGCGGAAAGGAAAGGGCAAATCATTGTAGAGCGTACAAAATTTGCAGCGGTGATGGGTACAGCCGGCAGTGACTTCAATAAGCAGCGAGCCTGCCTCATAAGGCGGCCGCCAGATAGTTCCCCATGTGTAATGCATAGTGCATCGCTCCTTTTGATGGTGAAAGATAAGTGTTGTTGTTCCGTGCCAATACTGAAATGAAGAGGTTTTGATAAAAGCAGCAGAGCAACAGTTGATGTAGAAGAAAGCTTTTTACGCTTTCAGGACGACAATGCCGGCTGTATCGTCCTATCTGTATCATATTGGATTGTTTGTGAGAACACAAGTACGGTATTTTTTTAGTGTTAGTATCTTTTTTGGTACTAACTCCAAAAAAACCCTGCATTGTACCCAATCATTTTTGCGTTATAATAGGCCAAAAGGAGTGGTTTGGATGGCAGAGAATAAATTTCAATCACCGGAAATGCTGGCCCGTTGTCTGCCTATGAGCAGTTTGCAGGCGGTACTGGGCGGTAAATGGAAAATATTGATTTTATGGTATGTAGCCTTTTATAAGGTGCAGCGCTTTGGGTGAGCTTTGCGGCGGCTGGACGGTATCACCAGTCTACTTTAACCAAGCAGCTTCGGGAATTGGAACGGGACGGTTTCCTACATCGGGAAATTTTTCAGGAAATTCCGCCCCATGTAGAGTATAGTTTGACCGATATGGGTAAGAGTTTTGTCCCTATTCTGAATGAGATGTTGTTGTGGGAGCCAACAGCATCTTTGTCCGCCCGATTATATAAATCCTTATGGAGATTGTCCTTTACAATAAAAATAGGAACTGCACTTCCTTGTATTATAGTTACTATTAAACTAAAATGAACGAGGATACCGTTATCACGAAAAAGACAAGGAGTGGGTTGTTATGGAAACTGTATTGGAAGAATTGTATAACGGAAAGATTATTCCCTTTGAACAGCAGCGTTCAAGGCGCTTTCAGGAGGCGCGGCGGCAACTGCGTGAGAAAGAGGACGCTTTTCGCGGTAAATTGGAGGATGGGCTGATTGACGAGCTACATGATTTGCTGGCAGAATATACTAGGTTGCTATCCATTGACATGGAGGAGGATTTTGTCAACGGCTTTAAGCTGGGCACGCGGATGATGTGTCAGGTGTTTCAAGAGCCGGTGCAGTAAAAACAAAGCGTAAACGGTGTGACGGGCGGGGGTGTGGCTTTGTAAGCGGCAGTCCCGCCCATGTTTTGTGATGGTATGTACAATGGAGCGTTGTTTATCAGCAAATTTGCAAAGGGGTTGTTTCGTCTTGACAATAGCGATATTCGATAATATAATGAATGTATAATAACGATATTCGATATAGGAGGGAAATGTCATGCCCAGAGAAAAAAATTTCAAACGCTGACAGAGCAAATGTTTTACATTTTATTATGTTTGCGTACCGAATGCTGTGGCATGGATATTATGGAGCAGGTGCGCAGCATGACTGGCGGCCGTGTGGTTGTGGGGCCAGGCACATTGTATCATCTGTTGGAGCAGTTTGTCGCTGCCGACATGATTTATGAAACAAAAAGTAGAAGGACGGCGGCGCAGCTATCTGCTTACCGACAAGGGACGGGCGCGGCTAGCCGCTGAATATGAGCGGATATGTCTGCAAGCCGCCGATTATCGCCGCTATATGGGAGAGGAGGATGGGCAATGAGAACGGTTATGTATCGGATGGAGGATTATGTATTATACGATTATACTGGCGTGGAGCGGCATTTATCGGCTATGGCGGCTAAGGGCTGGCGGTTGGAATCTGTCGGTAATGATTTGTGGAAATATCGGCGGGCTGAGCCTGCCAAACTGACTTACGCCGTTACTTATGCGCCGGACGCTTCTGAATGGAATTTGCAGCCGACAGAACGGCAACAAATGCTGACCGACTATTGTGCAGAGGCTGGCTGGCAGAAAGTAACCGATTGGCTGCAAATGCAAATTTTTTTGCACAGCAGAGGAAGAGCCCATTCCGCTGGAAACCGATGAAGCTCTGCGGCTGGAGATAACAAGAGAAGCTATGTGGAGCAAGTTTTTTTACTGGTACAGGCAGGTAGTTTGTTTTTGTCTCTGGTGATAGCAGGTATTTTGCTTTTGTCGTTTGCTGGCAATCCTATTCTGCATTTATCCAAAAGCTATCTGCTAGCCTTGGATGTACTTGTTTTGTATGGCATTTTTCAAAATGTGTTTCATTTAGGCGGCTATTGTTGGTGGAGCTGTCGGTCGGAGAAATCGGTGGAGCAGGGCGGCAGTTGTGCGGCACCGCCCCTATTTGCTGGTCAACAAGATTGGTCGCATTGGGACGGCTGTGTTTTTGATTGCTTTTGTGCTGTTGATTTTGCAGGATAAAGGCAAGGGAACAGGGTTGTATGCGGTGCTATATATGTTGTTTCTTTTTTTGTGATGATTTTTTTGTTGCGACAGATGCAGAAGTTTTTCAAACAAAGAGGTTTATCCAAAGGGAAAAATATTTTCGCTCTCATTTTGTTGGATTGTTTGCTGGCCTTTCTGTTGATTGGCGGGTTGAGCTACTATGCTTTGCAAGCCGGCTGGTTTGCAAAGCAGACGGTAACACAGGAAGAGTTGCTGGTAACGGTAGAAGAATTGCAGGAGGGGCTGGTCTGGAATATCAGCAGCAAAAAAATGCGCATAGCTCAATTTTGCTTGCCCGTTTTGACGGAAGGCAGTGGGGAGAGCAGACAACGGATCTGGAATATGAAATGATAGAGGTAAAATGGCAGGCCTTTTATGATTGGTGCTTGCAGCAGTATTTGCAAGAGAATAAGAGTTTCCCAGAGGCTGGCGTTTATCAAGCTTTGAAAGTAGAGTTTCAGCAGCCAGTCTATCAATATTATGTGGATGATAAACCGGTTAACCAATGGCTACTGTGTAAAGACAATCGCATCTTGAAGCTTCGTGCCAGTTGGCCGTTAACAGAGGCGCAATTGCAAATTGTGGGAGAAAAGCTGTAACTATGAAAAAGCACAAAAAAAGACCAGCCATCATTTCTGTTTAAAGAACAGGCTTGATGGCTGGTTTTGTGTTAGAAAGAGAGTTTCAAATTCCGATTAGAAAATTGGCACAACAGCGCCTTCATAGGTATCGTTGATGAAGGTTTTTACTTCATCGCTGGTCAGAGCTTTTACCAAAGCCTGAATTTTTTCAGAATCTTCATTCCCTTCTTTTACAACCAGAATGTTGGCGAAGGTCTGGGCAGCTTCGGAAGCAGCGTCTTCACAAGCCAGAGCGTCCTGGGCCACATTCAGACCGGCTGGGATAGCATAGTTGCCGTTGATTACGGCAAAATCAGCGCTGTCCAGTGTTGGTGGCAGAGCAGCCGCTTCTACTTCCTGAATATCAACGTTATATGGGTTTTCTACGATATCCTGTTTGGTTGCAGCTAAGCCGGCATCTTCTTTTAAGGTGATGATGCCCTGTGCCTGCAGCAACTGTAAAAGCGCGGGCTTCGTTGGTGGTGTCATTTGGTACAGAAATAACAGCGCCGTCAGCGATTTCATCTAAGGAAGCGTGTTTGTTGGAATAAATACCGAATGGTTCATAGTGTACGGCAGCAACGGAAACCAGATGGGTACCGTTTTCAGCATTGAAATCGGTCAGATATGGCTGGTGCTGGAAGTAGTTGGCGTCGATTTCCCCGTTTTCTACAACATTGTTTGGCTGTACATAGTCGGTAAATTCAGTTACCTGCAGTTCGTAGCCTTCTGCTGCCAATACTTCACCGGCAACAGCTAAGATTTCGGCATGTGGCGATGGAGAAGCTGCCACGGTGATGACCTTGTCTTCTGCATCGGCGTTGGCGTCGGCATTGTTGTTGGCATCATTACTGCCGCTGCCGCAGCCAGCCAGCAGACCAACGGACAGGGCTGCTGTTAAAGCGATTGTTACAAATTTTTTCATTGAAAGTCCCCCCTAAAAAAGTATTTTTGATATTGCTTACAGAGTTTACTCTGTGGAAGCCATGGTAAAAAGTTTAGTGCAGGCGCTTGTCGGTTTTTTGTGGAAATCCGCAAACCGGCTTCCTGAATAATTTGTGTAAGAATAACCAGTAAAATCACACAGATGTACATCAATGGTTTCTGGTAACGGTAGTAGCCATAACGAATGGCAACGTCACCCAAACCGCCGCCGCCCAATACGCCGGCCATAGCCGAATAGCCTAAAATGGTGGTGGCTGCAATAGCAGTTCCTACTAATAGGGAAGGCTTGGCTTCCGGCAGCATAACCTTGGAAACGATTTGCCAGTTGCTGGCGCCCATAGACTGGGCTGCTTCAATGACGCCAAAATCAATTTCCCGCAAAGACGACTCAATTAAACGGGCAATAAAAGGCGCCGCGCTGAAAATCAGAGGCACAATCGTACCGTTTGGCCCGAAGCTGGTGCCGGTGATGATCATTGTAATCGGCATAATCATAAAAATCATCAATAAGAATGGCACCGAGCGCAGCAGATTTACAATGATGCCAAGAATTTGATTGAACAAAGGCATAGGACGGATACCATCTGCAGCCGTTACCACAAGAATAATGCCGACGGGTACGCCAAACAAATAAGAAAATAGGGTGGAAAGTGCTACGATATAAATAGATACACCGGTATTTTCAAGAATCATCGGCCAGTTGGTCACAAAAACATCTATCAAAGACTGGAGCATCCTGCCACCTCCTCTACAGAAACCTGTTTATGTTCCAGATAGACCAAAATGCGCTCCAGATTGACCTGATGCACCTCATCGGGAATCTGAATCATCATCTGCCCAAAGGTTTTGCCTTCCATCACGCGGGTGTCGGCAGCCAAAATATTGACCGGCGTTTTACATTCCATAATCATATTGGCGATAACCGGTTCTATGGCGGCGGTGCCGTCGAAAATCAGGCGGTAGCAACGGGCTGCGTTGAAATCGGGCAACTTGCGGTCTTCTGGATAAACCAGCCGCTTGGTAGCCTCATGCTGCGGACGGGAGAATACATCAGTTACAGTTCCTGTTTCAGCGATAACGTGATTGTCAATGATGGCTACCCGTTGGCAAATTTCTTCAATTACAGTCATCTCGTGGGTGATGATGATAACGGTGATACCCAGTCGTTTGCTGATATCCTTCAGCAGATTTAAAATAGCGCGGGTGGTTTTGGGTCCAACGCGCTGGTGGCTTCATCGCATAACAGCACCTTGGGATTGGTGGCCAGAGCGCGGGCGATAGCGACGCGCTGTTTTTTGCCCGCCGGAAAGTTGAGAAGGATAGGAATCCTCCTTATTTTCCATATCGACCAACTTCAGCAATTCACGGGCGCGGGCTATGACCTGTTCTTTTTGATACCGGCAATTTCCATAGGAAAGCAGATATTTTGCAAAGCCGTGCGCTGCATGAGCAGGTTGAACTGCTGAAAAATCATGCCCATAGATTGCCGCGCTTTGCACAGTTCTTTACGGGAAAGCTGGGATAAATCCTGTCCGTCAAAAATAACGGTGCCGGAGGTAGGTTTTCTAAAAAGTTGATACAGCGTACCAGCGTACTTTTTTCCGGCGCCGCTCATGCCGATGATGCCAAAGATTTCACCGGGATAAATATCCAAATCAATGTGCTCCAGTGCTACAGCCGGGCCATTTTTGCCGGGATAACTTTTATAGAGATTTTGAATCTGTATAATAGGCTTGTTCATGGATTACTCCTTTCTGAATTGTTTTTATGGACTTATCTATGTGGATGTGCAGTGTTTGTTATGACAAAAAGAAACCCCTACTGCAAGCGGCAGAAGGGGCGGTATGGTATGTAACAAGCCGTTCTTATCTGCCAGAACTTGAATCTGCAGGATTTAGCACAGCACCTTTCAGGATGTCCTGCAAGGCCAGTTGCCGGGTTTCATCGGGCCAGTCCCTCCACCTCTCTGGATAAGAGCAAAAAATATTGTATTTTTATTGATAAACTATAGCACGAATAGAGTAGCTTGTCAACAAAAAGATATAGCTTTTTTCTATCCGTTCAAGCAATTTTTATGGTGCAAAAATTGCTATCAAGAGGTATCATCAAATTATTAGAGAACCTATGTCTTTTTGTCCGCAGGTTTTTCAAATATTATACAAACATTGTCTGTATGGTGCTGAATAGAAAAATTTTTTTTAGAAAGTCATTGCTAAGTTCTTGTAAAAAAACACAATAGATGTTATAGTGAGATAAGAAATACAGGAAAATATAGTATTATGTTGCAGCTTGAAGTATGGTTATTATGAAGAAAAAACTTGTTTTTCCTGATAGATGATTATAATGAAAGTAATACAACTGGAGAAATCTCTGCAATGTAAATTGCAGGTTATATTAATAAGGAGGTTTACTTATGAGAACACAAGAATCTGAGAGGACTATTTGGAAACTATACTGCTTTTTGTATCGCAAGCAGGGTTATGTGCGGTCTACCGACATTGCCAACGCCATGAATTATACAAAAGCCAGTATCAGCCGGGCAGTGAAAATTTTAAAAGAGGCCGAATATATTTATATGGACCAAAATAAAATGATTTTCCTGACCGAGAAGGGCGAAAAAGAAAGCCTTGGAAATTTATGAACGGCATGAAGTCATTTCTGAATTTTTGACCACCATTTTACATGTGGATCCGGAAACTGCCGATAAAGATGCTTGTCATATGGAACACGTTGTCAGCGACAGCACCTTCCAAGGACTGAAAAAAATTGCTGAAAGAAGCGAAGGAACAATGAAATATCTGACCGAGCCGCTGTACAAGAAAAATGCAGTTGTTTCATCTGCCGTTGGAAGCCGGTATGAGTCTGACAGATTTAGAAGAAGAATTCGGCATTGAGGCGGATGACTTTCTGCTGCAGGAGCTGCTAGCTCGCGATGAGTGGTACGACCAATATCTGCCGGAGCCGTTGCACAGCCGGTTGTTTGCGCCAAACGGTGAGGTGAGCTTTCAACAGCTAGATGATACTTTGCTTGTGCAGATTGCGGCATTCCGTCAGGATGTGGAACGGGAATGGGCTAAGGCAGTAGCTAAGGTGCGGCAGGAAAAAGCAGCAGCTTTGGAAAACCGCCGTGCCTGAACTGCGTCAGCTATTGGAGCTGGATTTGGCCGACAGTGAAATTCGCCGCATTTCCGGTATTGATAGTGATACGGTGCAGATTGAGCTGTATCCCCCAATGGGACATCGGTAAAATTTTGACGTTATCCTTTACAGACGTGAAGGATAGTTGGATGGGCCGTATCCATCCTGATGATGCCAATTGGTGGCTGGTAGATGAAATTGCTGCCGATGCAGAGCGGGAGGGTCGCTATGTGCTGCAGGCATTGTTTGGTAATGCCGATTATGTGGGACAATTGCAGCTCACCTTTGCCGGTGTGCAGGTCAGCGAACGGGAAGATCCGCTGGGAGTTTAAGTTTTATAAAAAAAAGAGGCGAATTACACCGTGAATTCGTCTTTTTGTTTGACTTGACAAATTGGTTTGTACTATAATAACTCTCATATGATAGGGGAGAAGCCATGAATGAACGCTATGATTTTGCCAGCATTGAAAGCAAATGGCAAACAAAATGGGCTGAAGAAAAAACTATATCAAGTAACAGAAGACAACACAAAACCAAAGTATTATTGTTTGGAAATGTTCCCATATCCATCTGGTAATTTACATATGGGCCATGTGCGTAACTATTCCATTGGCGATGTTATCGCCCGGTTTAAAACCATGCACGGCTACAATGTGCTGCATCAATTGGTTGGGACTCTTTTGGTTTGCCGGCAGAAAATGCGGCCATTAAACATAAAACGCCGCCTGCAAAGTGGACCACCGAAAACATTGCCAATATGAACCGCCAACTGCATGCTATGGGCCTGAGCTATGATTGGGACAGAGAAGTAACTACCTGTCTGCCCGAATATTATAAATGGACCCAGTGGTTCTTTTTGCAGTTTTACAAAAAGGACTAGCTTATAAAAAAGGTGCATCGGTAAACTGGTGCCCAGGCTGCCAGACTGTATTAGCAAACAGAACAGGTTGTGGACGGTCTGTGCGAACGCTGCGACAGCGTAGTAGAGAAAAAATCATTGGAGCAGTGGTTCTTTAAAATTACCGATTATGCGGACCGTCTGCTGAAAGATTTGGACAAGCTGGGCGGTTGGCCAAACAAGGTCCGTGTGATGCAGGAAAACTGGATTGGCCGCAGCGAAGGCGCCATTTTGCGTTTTAACGTGCAGGAAACGGACGACCAGATTGAAGTGTTCACCACCCGTCCCGACACCGTATTCGGTTTGAGCTATATGGTGCTGGCGCCGGAACATCCATTGGTGGAAAAGCTGATTGCCGGTACCGAGTACGAAGCTGACGTGCGGGCGTTTATCAAAGACGTGCAGCAGATGACAGAAGTAGAACGTTCTTCTACCGAGCTGGAAAAAGAAGGGCATCTTTATTGGCGCTCATGCTGTGAACCCAGCCGACGGTAAGGTTGTGCCAATTCTGGTAGGAAACTATGTAATTTATGAATACGGCACAGGGGCTGTTATGGGTGTGCCAGCCCATGATGAACGGGACCTCCTGTTTGCCAAAAATATAATTTGCCAATCACCATTGTGGTTATGCCAGAAGGAAAAGAATTGCGCGTAGAGGATATGACCGAAGCTTCCAAAGAAGGCGGTATTATGGTCAATTCCGGACAGTTCAACGGCATGAAAAATGAAGACGCGAAAAAAGCGATTGTGGACTATTTTGCCCAGCAGGGTATGGGGGAAATGAAGGTCAACTTCCGTCTCCGCGACTGGCTGATTTCCCGTCAGCGGTTCTGGGGGCGCGCCTATTCCAATTATTTATTGTGACCATTGCGGTACAGTGCCGGTTCCAGAAGACCAATTGCCGGTATTGCTGCCTCATGACGTAGATTTTAAACCGACCGGCGAATCTCCGTTGAAATATATGGAAGAATTTGTGAATACTACCTGCCCGATTTGCGGTCGTCCTGCCCGTCGGGAAACCGATACCATGGATACTTTCGTTTGCTCCAGTTGGTATTATCTGCGTTATACCGATGCACATAATGACAACATGCCTTTTGCCAAGGACAAGGTGGATCACTGGATGAATGTGGACCAGTATATCGGTGGTGTGGAACACGCCATTCTGCATTTGCTCTATGCCCGGTTCTTTACAAAAGTGCTGTATGATATGGATTTAATCAGTGTGGATGAACCGTTCCAGAATTTGCTTACACAGGGTATGGTTTTGATGAACGGCAGCAAAATGTCCAAATCTAAGGGGTAATATTGTCAGCCCAGAAGCCATTATTGGCAAATTCGGCGCTGATACGGCCCGTCTGTTTATTTTGTTTGCTGCACCGCCAGAACGGGACTTGGAATGGAACGACCAAGCTGTGGAAGGCTGCTACCGGTTTATCAACCGCGTATGGCGGTTTGTATATGATTATGTACAGGAACGGATGGCAAACTGGTCGATTACAGCAGCTTGGGTGAATTGAGCAGCAAGGATAAAGATTTGCGCCGTCTGGTGCATACCACGATCAAACGTGTTACCGACGATGCCGGCACGCGGTTTAATTTCAATACGGCCATCAGCGCCATTATGGAACTGGTAAACGGCTTGTATCAGTATCGGGAACTGCCTGATTGCAACAAAGCTGTGATGGCAGAAGCGGTAGATACGCTGATTTTGGTATTGGCGCCATTTATCCCCCATGTGACAGAAGAACTGTGGCAAGCTGTCGGCCATGACAGCAGCGTGCATAAACAGCAGTGGCCTGTTGTGGATGAACAAGCGCTGGTTGCTGATGAAGTAACGGTAATCGTTCAGATTAACGGCAAAGTGCGGATAAAATTGTAATGCCAATCAATGTGGACAAGGCAGAAGCAGAAAAAATTGCGTTAAGTCAGCCTAAAATTGCCGACATGATCGCTGGCAAAGCAATTAAAAAGGTAGTTGTAGTGCCCAATAAATTGATTAATGTTGTGGTAGGTTAAACAGTTTTATAACGGATATAAAAGATGTAAACAGTTGCAGTGACAGGCGTTTCCTGTTGCTGCAGCTTTTTTTGTGCAAAAAATATTTGGAATAAAAAGGAATTTCATTGTTTGTGCAGAATTTTTAAAAATTATGTATGTCACGCTGTCAGTTAGAATAAAATGGGCAGCAAAGCAGAGTATTCACTTATTATTGTAACAAGCAGGAGGGGACGGCTGGAATGAAAGTCAAAAACAAGGCAAAGCTGCATATGGTGAAATTGCTGACGCAGTTCTTTTTATTAGCTACATTGTTGGTCGGTCTGTGTATTTTCTATGGATTTCAAGTAGAGCCCAATCTGCTTTTGGTGCGGCATTTTGCTTTACAGGCCGGCGGAGGTGAGTCGGCGGAAAAATTGCGCTTGGTGCAAATTTCTGATATCCAAATAGGAGAAGCATACACCGTAAAAAATTTGCAAAAGGTGGTGCGAAATATACAAAAGCAGCAGCCCGATGTGATTTTATTTAACGGCGATTTGTTTGAAAATTATAGTCAGTGCGGCGCAGAATTAGAAACGGAAGTGACAGCATTGTTGAAAAATTTGGAAGCGCCTTATGGCAAATATGCAGTGTGGGGCAATCGGGATTATGGCGGCGGAGCGGAAAAAGGCTTATCGAAGAATTCTCAAAGCGGCTGATTTTACACTGCTCTGTAAGGAACGTGCGGAAATTTTATCCGAGCAGGGGCATACCGTTTTACTCTGTGGGTTGGATGACAGCTTATTTGGCAAACCTGACGGCAGCCAGTTTTTACAGAACGATAAAAAAACTATGCTTATCGTATTCTGATGCTCCACGAACCTGATGTGGCGCAACTATGGAGCCATTCGGATTTCCAACTCATTCTGGCTGGTCATAGTCATGGCGGGCAAGTGCGGGCTGCCGTTCTGGCAAGGCGAGAAAACTGTGCTGGCGCAGCAATACCTCCGGCATTTTTATACGTTGAATGAGGAAACCGGGCTGCAGCTCTATGTGAATACAGGTTTGGGCACCTCCCATATTCCAGTGCGCTTTGGTGTGCCTCCAGAAATTGCTGTATTTGACCTCTATTTATGACATCGGTTCTTGACAAGAAATCGGTTTTATAGTATGTTGGTTTTGCAAATGCAAATTGTGAGCAAAAGAAGAAGCCGATTTTTCAGAAAAACGGTGGAAACGTAAGTATAGGAAGAAGGGGTGGAGATGTTTATGAGCTGGAAAAATTGCAGTATTTTGGTTTTATTATGTTGTTGCGCAGTGGCTTTTTAGCAGGCTGCAGCAATGAGAAACAGGTGGCCGTTTATGACGAGCAGCCGCCGGCCTTTAGAGCAGTCGGTGGCCGACTATTATGCTGAATTGGGTATCACGGAGGAAGTGCGCAAAACAGCGCCTGCTGTGGTGGAAACCATTACAGTTAACGAAGAAAAAGAATTACTGCGACTGCCTGAGTACTGGCAGCAAAATTTATTCGGTGCAAACCAATGCAGTGGACAACTGCACCATCATCAATTTGCATGAAAAATATAATTTTGACCGACGGCAGGCTGGTCTATTGGCTTCGATTGATGTATGACAGGGCATATTATGAACAGAACATAATGCAGCTATCGCCGGAGGTCTATGGCCAAATCATTGGAGCCAACAGTATCATTCTGGGCACCGATGATGTATATGTTTATCTGATGTGGGCACCGACCGATGTGCAGTTTGATTATGAAGACGAACTGGCAACTGCGTTGTATCAAGCTGGCTGGCAGGCCAAAGATAAAATTATGGCGGATTTTTTGGAAATCAACGGAATTACTGCCAACGAAGAAGCGCCAACTTTGAATTAGAAATACAAAACACGAGGTCATTGCATTTTGCAGTGACCTCGTGTTTTGTATCCGAATTTCATACGTTAAAACGGAACAACATAATGTCGCCGTCCTGTACCACATAGTCTTTGCCTTCTACTCGTACTAGCCCCTTTTCTTTGGCGGCGTTGTAAGTACCGCAGGCGTGTAGATCCTCATAGGAGACAACTTCGGCGCGAATAAAGCCCCGTTCAAAGTCGGAGTGGATTTTACCGGCAGCGCCAGGCGCTTTGGTGCCTTTGGTGATCGTCCAGGCTTTTACCTCTTTGGGGCCGGCGGTTAAGTAGCTGATTAAGCCCAGCAATTTATAGCTGGCGGCAATAATTCGGTCTAATCCAGATTGGCTGATGCCTAGATCTTCCAGGAACATTTGCTTTTCCTCATCATCTAGCTCGGCAATTTCCTGTTCAATTTGTGCGCAGACGATAAAGGCTTCGGAATTTTCGTCAGCGGCAAACTCCTGTACCTGTTTTACATAATCATTGCCGTCTACCACGTCTTCTTCTTTTACATTGGTTGCATACAGTACCGGTTTATAAGTCAGCAGGTTCATTTCCTTGAGAGAAGGGCCGCTTCTTCTTCCGTTTCCGGCGTAAACCGGCGCGCTACCTGACCGTCTTCCAAGTGGGCTTTCAGCCGTTCCAGCAGCTTGGCCTCTGCAATTAATGCTTTGTCACCGCTTTTTTGGCCTTTCTGGGCTTTTAATAACCGCCGCTCCAAAACTTCCAAATCGGAGAAAATCAATTCCAAATTGATAGTTTCGATGTCGCGGATAGGTCTACAGAGCCTTCTACATGGACCACGTTGCTGTCGTCAAAGCAACGCACCACATGTACAATGGCATCCACTTCGCGGATATGGGATAAAATTGATTGCCCAGTCCTTCGCCTTTGCTGGCGCCCCGTACTAACCGGCAATATCTACAAATTCAATTACAGCGGGAACGATTTTTTCTGTGCTATACAAGTCAGCCAGCCAAGCCAACCGTTCATCAGGAACAGAAACAACCCCAACATTGGGGTCAATGGTGCAGAATGGATAGTTAGCCGATTCAGCACCGGCTTTGGTGAGCATTAAACAATGTACTCTTGCCAACATTTGGTAAACCGACGATTCCTAATTTCATAATTGTGACCTTCCTCTTTTTCAAAAATATTTTCCAGTATCATATCTTCTCATTATAAGAAATTTTACAGCAACATTCAATTAAAATTTGTGAATTTTATCGGGAAGAAAATTTTTAAAAACACAGGTAGGAAACAAGCTGAAAAAATTTGGTAAAAAATATGATTTTATCGGTTTTCAGCCAATGTTATGCAAAAAAATGGGAAACTTCAAGAAAAAATTTTTAAAAGTGCTTGCCCCACGGCCAATTACTTGCTATAATATAATCAATCCGAAAAGAAAAATGTGGTGAAACGGTATCACACAGGTTGTGGCGCCTGAGGTATGGGTTCGAATCCCGTCTTTTTCTGTCGTGACGCACCTCCTATGGGTGCGTTTTTTTATTTGCGGTGGGAAATTTTTCTCACTGGCGGAAAAAGGGAGAAGCTGCTCTGCTTACTCAAACTGCGTTATGCAGTATGACGTGCGGAGCAGCTTTTTGCTGAAATGATATTCTAAGAAATAGAAATAATACTTCACAATATTCTGTTATTGTAGTACAATTATCATACAAAATGAATTTAAAAAATTCTAAAAAAGGAGGCTTTTTATGAAAGAATTTAGAAAAAGTAGGCTTTGCCTGTTGCTTATCTGTTTATTGCTGTTATTGCCCAAAATAGCTCTGGCGGCTGATACGATATCAGTACAAATTCCCAATTTTACAGTGACGTTGAACGGCGTGCAGGTGGATCAGACGCATCAGGGAGTATCCATTTTTGGTGTACAGCAACATTACTTATTTTCCCATGACTTATTATGACTGCCGGTTCTTGGGATTGGAGAGTAACTGGACAGAACGTGACGGACTTTCTATCACAAAAAGCAAGATATCCGGTGGGTATCGGGCTTATCAGCAGGCCGCCCGCAATGGTACGGGAAAAGGGTATCAGGCAGAGAAAATTGACAAGCCGAAAAAACAGCCACAAAAAGAAATCCAATCTGTTAAAATTAAGCTGCGAAACAAAAAAGCAACAGGAGGAATATTCATTATGGCTGTTCATGAAAAAGCATAGCACAAATCAACACCAAAAACAATACAAGCATTTAACCGTATTCGAAAGAGGGCAGATCAAAGCACTCCGTGATGCAGGGTGGACGATTCGAGCTATCGCCCGTTATCTTCACCGTTCACCCAGCACCATCAGCCGCGAATTGAAACGGGGCAGTGTGACTCAGATGACCTCAGAGTACCAGACTTACACGGTATACTTCCCTGAGACAGCTCAGATTCGTTATAAATGGGAGCGGCAGAAATGCAGAAAGCCCCTTCTCTTGAATGAAATTCAGCCCTTTCTGGCTTACGCCAGCCAAAAGATCATTCACGACAAATGGTCTCCTGATGCAGTAGTGGGTTATTGTCAGAACGCACCGGAATGGCAGCAGAAAAGAATTCCGTGCACCAAAACCTTGTACAATTACATGGAATTGGGCTTGCTGGAGGCGAAGAATATGGATCTGCCGCTTAAAGTCACCAGAAAGGCGACAAAAAGCACAGTCACGAGCATAAGCGCATTTACGGCAAAGTATCGACCAACGGCCGAAACATGTGAATGACCGTTTGGAGGTGGGGCATTGGGAGATAGACACTGTCCTGGGCAGGCAGAAGGACAGCAATGTGCTTCTAACCCTGACAGAGCGCAAAACGCGAATGGAGCGGATTTATTTAATCGAAGGGAAAAAAAGCGGATTGTGTGAATCAGGTTATAGAACAGCTGAAGAAAAGAATTGGGAGACGGTTTCACCAGACAGTTTAGGAGTATCACCGCCGATAACGGCAGTGAATTTGCTCGCCTGGAAGAAGTGTTGGAGGGCAGCGGTTGTGAAGTCTATTATGCCCATCCTTACAGTGCGTGGGAAAGAGGGAGCAACGAACGGCACAATGGTCTCATACGGCGAATGGTTCCCAAAGGCAAGTCAATGGATGGATTGGACGTTGAGAAGGTGGCAGAGATAGAAAACTGGTGTAATACATACCCACGGAAGATATTGGATTACAGGACGCCAGAGGAATGCTTAAGCGCGGAGTTAGATAAAGCAGAGAATGAATTTGCCTGCTGAGGCAGAATACACAAAAACAGAACTATCTTTCAACGGTAAAAGGCTGCGCCTGCCTCTATATGACACCGTTGACGGATACCTCTGTTTTGTGTACAGTATGTTTTGAAGGAATTTTATGGATTCTTTTTCGGGTAAAATAAATGTTGCACTTTATTGCAATTTAGAGAAAATTTTTGCCCATGAATTTTTTTTGTTCGATATCTAAAAACTTTCACTTAAATATCACAAATTTACAGAGCAAAAAAGCCCCAAATGGCTTGACAGCCCATGGTGAACAGTTTTACCAGCAGAGGATTCCAGCCGAAAGCTACTGGCAAAAAGCTGCAGCATAGTAGATAAAAAAGATAAAGTTCCAGACATAGAGCAAAATGAATTCTAAAATAGAGCGAATATAGTTGGCGGAGGATTGAAAGGTGATGTTGCGGTTCAGCAGATAGTTCCAGCAGCCGGAAACAAAAATGGATACAGCGCTGGGAATGGGCGCGGGAACAGTCAGTAATTGCAATAAGGCAAAGGTGCCGAATTCTACAAAGGTTTGGCTGGCGGATACCAATAAATAGCTGCCCATCTCTTTTCCGGTTCCTCGCATAAAATGCACTCCTTTTTGATAGCTGTTTTACAGCGCATTGGCTGTGTTTGCAGTATTATATCATGACGCTGCGGGAAAGTAAATTGACGGAACGCGGCGCTGCGGGCAGGAAAAGCGCCAGGTTTTCTTGAATTTATCAGTAAGCGTAATTCGCAATGGACAGGTGCGGAAAGGAGCGGCAGGATGGATAAAACCATAGAGAAAAATCTGAAAAAATACAGAAAAAAGAAGAAAAATTTTTGCAGAAAAGCGGTGGCGGCTTATTGAAACCGCTGACCGATAAGGTGGAAGAAAAAAATTCCGGCAGGGTTGTATGAAAAATTACAGCAAGCTTTTTATTGGGGTTTTAAAACTGTCTTTGAAAAAGGCAACATAATCATTGAAAAACCTATGATAAAGAGCAGTTAGCGTTGACCCATCGGGTTTATGATGAATCCTTTGAGCAGCTAAATCAAAAGAAAGGGCTGAAGGCGCTGAATAAACTGGCTGGTCAAAACCATTTGCGCAATTTGGGTATTACGGCGCTGGAAGGTACCGGTTTGGGACTGTTGGGGATTGGTTTGCCCGATATTCCCATTTTCATCGGCGTGGTGCTGAAAAGCGTATATGAAGTGGCTTTGAGTTATGGCTATGATTATTGCCAAGAGGATGAGCAGTATTTTATTTTAAACTTGTTAGAGGCAGCATTGGCGCCGGAAGAAAAGCAGGGAAAGCTGCAATCAACAGGTGGACAAGCTGATTACCTATCTCACTGAAGGCGTGGCAATTGGTTATGATTTGGACTTGCAGATGCGAAAAACGGCGGACTGTTTTGCCGCCGATATGCTTTTGTATCAAGTTTTTGCAGGGACTGCCGTTAATTGGTGTAATTGGCGGACCTTCCAATGTCGCATACTGTAAAAAATTAGCGATTATGCTCGTCTGAAATATCAGAAACGGTATTTACTGCAAAAAATCAGCAGGGCCAACCTGCAGAACAAAAATATTTGAAATCATAAGCTGGGGCAAGTGTGCTTCAAGCCCGTTTATCATGAAACAAAATTTATTGATAAAAGGCCAGGAAAGGTGCTGCACTGTGGTTGACAAGCATTTTTCGGAAAGTTATAATGAATGTCGTGTTGCAACTATATAATTTTTTAGCATAACTATAGCAAGCAATGCAAGAATGATGGGAATAATCTGTCAAATTGGCAGAAAAAATAAATATGGAGGATGAAAGAAACAATGATTATTTTGGTAATTAACAGCGGCAGTTCTTCTTTGAAATTTCAGTTGCTGAACATGGATGACGAATCGGTGATGGCGCAAGGTCAGGTAGAAAAAATCGGGCTGCATGAAGGCATTTTCACCATCAAAGCCGGCGGTTTGAAAAACAAAAAAGAAATGGAAATTCCAGACCATCAGGTTGCGATGGAATTGGTGCTGAACGGTCTTTTGGAAACAAAGGAAGCTGGTTTGAATTCTCTGGATGAAATTGATGCTATCGGTCATCGCATTGTGCAGGGCGGCGATACGTTCAGCAAAGCAGTGCTGGTGGACGATGCTGTACATGATAAAATCGAAGAATATGGCGCTATGGCTCCATTGCATAATCCGGCCCACTTAAAAGGGATTGATGCCTGCTCCAAGGTAATGCCGGGCAAACCACAGGTAGTTGTATTTGATACAGCTTTCCATCAAACTATGAGCCCGGTGGCCTATACTTATGGCCTGCCAAAGGAATATGCAGAAAAACATAGAATCCGTCGTTATGGGGCCCATGGTACTTCTCATAAATATGTTTCCCGCCGGGTAGCGGAACTGATGGGAAAACCGGTAGAAGATTTGAAGATTATTACCTGCCATCTGGGCAACGGTTCCAGCATCTCCGCTATCAAAAACGGTAAAGTGGTAGATACTTCCATGGGCTTTACACCCCATGAAGGTTTATTGATGGGTACCCGCTGCGGTGATATTGACGCGACTGCCGTTTTATATCTGATGAAGCATGAAGACTTTGATCCTGACCGTATGGACCATATGCTGAATAAGGAATCGGGGCTTTTGGGTGTTTCTGGCGTATCCAGCGATTTCCGGGAACTAGATGAAGCCATTGCTCAGGGCAATCAGAATGCAAAGCTGGCTAGAGATATTTTCATCTATCGCGTGAAAAAATATATCGGCAGTTATGTAGCAGCCATGAATGGTGTGGACGCCATCGTATTCACAGCCGGTATCGGCGAAAATGGTCCTGACGTGCGGGAAGAAATCTGCGCTGATATGGATTATCTGGGAATTGCGATTGATGCGGAAAAAATAATGTACGGGGCAAAGAAGTGAATGTCAGCGCGGAAGGCTCTCGCGTACAGGTATGGATTGTGCCGACCAACGAAGAATTGGCGATTGCAGAAGAAACCGTGGAAGCTGTATTCGGAAAACAAAACTAAACAGGGCTTATAACCGAACAGGTTAAAATCAAAGATGTTGGGCAGAATGGTGAGGAGGTAGCGACATGGATTTATTAACAGGATTTAAAGAAAAAGCAAAAGCGACGAAACGGAGAATTGTTTTACCGGAAGGCACGGAAGTGCGTACCTTAAAAGGGGCCGCTATAGCAGCAGAAGAAGGGTTGGCTGAGCCGATTTTATTAGGCAATGAGGCAGAAATCCGTGCTTTGGCGGCGCAGGAAGGGGTTGCCCTGGATGGGCTGACCATTGTGGATATTGACAGCAGCGAAAATTTGCCGGCTTTTGCTGAATTGTTTTATGAATTGCGGAAGCATAAAGGTATGACGCCGGAAAAGGCGGCACAAACTGTGCGCAATCCGTTGTATTTCGGCAATTTGATGCTGATGAAGGGCTTGGCCGACGGTTTGCTGGCTGGTGCGGATAATACCACTGGCGATGTGCTGCGGGCTGCACTGCAGACGGTGAAAACGAAGCCGGGCATTAAAACTGTATCAGGCGCTTTTGTGATGATTGTTCCCAATCAGTCCTATGGCGATAACGGCGTTCTCATTTTCGGCGACTGCGCTGTCAATCCCAATCCAGACAGCCAGCAGTTGGCAGACATCACCATTAGCTGTGCAGAAACCAAACGCAGCTTAATCGGCGGCGAAGCCAATGTGGCGATGCTGTCCTTCTCTACCAAAGGCTCTGCCAAACATGAAAATGTAGATAAAGTGACAGAAGCTTTGGCACTTGTAAAAGAAAAACGGCCAGATTTAGCCGTAGACGGCGAATTGCAGTTAGATGCTGCCGTTGTTCCGTCTGTGGCGGCCAAAAAGGCCCCTGGCAGCGATGTAGCAGGAAATGCCAATGTATTGGTATTCCCCGATTTGCAGGCCGGTAATATCGGCTATAAGCTGGTACAGCGTTTTGCTGGCGCTACAGCTATCGGGCCAATCTTGCAGGGCATGGCCAAACCGGTCAACGATTTATCCCGGGGCTGCAGTGTGCAGGATGTGGTAGACATGATTGCCATTACAGCGTTACAATGTGAATAAATACAAGGAGAGAGCCGCTGGCCTTTGACCGGCGGCTTTTTGTACTTGCTGAATCCTGAATGGCTGATTTGGTGATACCGAATAAAAATAGATTGCGCATAAAACAAAAACCGATGGAGCCTGTCCACCGGTTTTTGCATGTTGTATTATTCAGCTTCTGCTACTTTATTCAACGCTTCCATTAAAGCAGGAACATTGATGCCATGACCGACAGCACCCTGTTCGATGTTTTCAAAATGAGCAGCGGCACATCCCAGACAGCCCATGCCGAATTCCATAAATACAGCAGCTGTTTTTGGATATTTTGTACACATTCTTTAATTCCCATTTCTTTGGTAATTAACATGATTTTTTGCGCCCCCTTTATTTGGTGATAAAATCTATTCAAAGTATAGCAAAGGAATTATTTTTTTGCAAACTTTTAATGAAAAGAATATTTTATTGTGATAAACTATATAGATAATGGAGGGAAAATTATGTTAATTTTTAGTTATATTATTTCAGCGGCGTTAGAAGCTACGCTGTGCTATAATCTGTACCAGGCAACAGGGGAAATGCCGGTGATTTATGGCTTGCTGCTCTTCAGCAGCTTGTTATCCATTCCGATTGAATGCAGTGCAGCTGGAGAGCGTGTGCGGAAAGAAATGAAGAATGCGGGTAAAAATATGGACCAGTATGATATTTTGTCCAATTGGGCTCGCTCTGGTCTTTATGTAGCAGTGTGGGCCGGTTATCTGAATGCCGACACTGGCGCGTTGATGGCTTGCGGGTGCATTGGTGCCGCCATGATATTGGCAACGCTACGGCTTTGATACAACAATATATAAAAAAAAGAAAGAGCCCGGCAGCGCAGAAATCAGCGCAGTCGGGCTCTTTGGTACCTGATTATTCGTACAGTGTAAACGATGTCGTTTAATTCATAAGTTACATGTTTCGCAGCTTTCAGCGAGAGTGCTGCGGCACAGTACAGGTTCATGGATTCCTGCAGGGCTGCTTTAAAAATGGCGGGGTCAATATCGCCCTGGGCAATGTAGTGCAGATGTAAGTCGGAGAAAGCCATTGGATATTCGCTAGGACGGTCGCCTCGTACTTCTACTTTTAAGGAGTCCAGTTTCTGGCCCCGTTCTGCCATGGTTTCTACAATATCCATAGAGGAGCAAGCGCCTACGCCGCACAGCAGCAGCTCGGTTGGACGGGGGGGCGCAGTTATCGCCTGCCGGTTTGCCGGCATCCATTTTTACTTTGTGTCCAGACTCAGTATCTGCCTCAAAGGTCATCCGCTGTTCCCAATTTACAGTTACTTTCATGTCTAAAACCTCCAAATAATAAAATCGTTGCAGCAAAACATTCTGCCTGTCTGTTTTGACAGCGCCAGGGCAGAAGAAAAAGCCCTGCTGTTTGTATATAGTTTAATGTTTTTTTCAATAGAGTGCAAGCAATTTTACAAGTTTCTACAAATTATCCTGCTATACAATTTGCTGAAAATAAAGTATACTAAGAAGAAAGGCTGGAAAGATATGGACATTTTGGACAGCAAGTACAACGGAGGAGGTATAATGGAATGGTTGAATTAACGATTTTGGGAAACTATGGGCCTTATGCTACCGCGCAGGGAGCTTGCAGCGGCTATTTGCTCAATGCGGATGGTTTTCAGATTATGCTGGATTGCGGCAATGGCAGTTTTAGCAAGCTGCAAAAATATGCCGATTACAGCAAGCTAGGAATTTTGATTTTAAGTCATCTGCATCCAGACCACTATTGTGATATTTATTGTCTGCGGCAGGCGCTGAAGTATCAAATGCAGGCGGGTAAACGGCAGGACCCACTGTTTGTGTATCTGCCAGAGGGACCGGAGGCGCTTGTAGCGAGATAGGGCAATGGAAGGATGTTTTTGCAGTTGTCAGTTTGAAGAAGCCAAAAGCGGCGATAAACGATTTTAACCGGTTTCAGTTGCGGTTCTTCGTCGTACAGCATCAAGTGCCAGCTTATGGCGTACAGTTTTGTGTAGGGGAGCAGCCTTTGTTGACTTTACACCGGTGATACCGGCTGGTTTCCACAGTTGGAAGCCCATTGCCGCGACAGCCGTTATTTATTGGCGGAAGCTTCTCTGCGGGAGTATGAATTGGCGGAACGGGGGCAATTTCACATGACAGCCCGGCAGGCTGCTATGTTGGCGCAAAATTGCGGTGCGGAAAATTTAATTTTAACTCATTTTTTCACCGGAAGCCAATTTGCATCAGTTACAGCGGGAAGCTGAGCAAGGTTTTGACGGCAAAATTTATATGAGTGCTACCGGTAAAAAATATGTGCTGCAGTCTTAACTTTATGAAAAAACGATTTGCAAAGAGTTTGCTGTCGGTTATAATAATAGCAATCAAATTTGAAATATGAAATCTAGGCTGCGTTTTTATAAAGCTTTATAGCGGAAGGAAGGAAAAGAAAAACATGTTGACAGAATTGGTGTTAGCCAGCGGCAATCAGGGGAAAAATTGCAGAATTTCAGCGGTTATTGGAGGGTTTGGATATTCAGGTACATTCTATGAAGGAATATCCGGAGATTGGTGAAATTCTAGAGGATGGCGCCAGCTTTGCAGAAAAATGCTCTGATTAAAGCTCGTGTCGTATGTAAAGCAACAGGGAAAGCTGCTTTAGCCGATGATTCGGGCCTGATGGTGGACGCGTTGGATGGTGCGCCAGGAATTTATTCAGCTCGGTTTGCTGGCGAGCAGCATGATGACGCTGCCAACAATGCTAAATTGCTACAGCTGTTAGAACCGGTGGCCGATGCCGATAGAACTGGCAGGTTTTTTTTGCGCCATTGCCATTGTATTGCCTGACGGCAGAGAATATACAGTGGAGTGGGGTTCGTTAAATGTGGCTTTCCATACGGCTTCCTGGGGCTTATTGATAAAAAAGATGAAAATTTCTGGTTCATTGTAAAATGAAGTGGAACAGAAAAAACAGCCACAAAAGAAATCCAATCTGTTAAAATTAAGCTGCGAAACAAAAAAAGCAACAGGAGGAATATTCATTATGGCTGTTCATGAAAAGCATAGCACAAATCAACACCAAAAACAATACAAGCATTTAACCGTATTCGAAAGGGGCAGATCAAAGCACTCCGTGATGCAGGGTGGACGATCCGAGCTATCGCCCGTTGTCTCCACCGTTCACCCGGCACCATCAGCCGCGAATTGAAACGGGGCAGTGTAACTCAGATGACCTCAGAGTACCAGACTTACACAGTATACCTCCCTGAGACAGCTCAGATTCGTTATAAATGGGAGCGGCAGAAATGCAGAAAGCCCCTTCTCTTGAATGAAATTCAGCCCTTTCTGGCTTACGCCAGCCAAAAAATCATTCACGACAAATGGTCTCCTGATGCAGTAGTGGGTTATTGTCAGAACGCACCGGAATGGCAGCAGAAAAGAATTCCGTGCACCAAAACCTTGTACAATTACATGGAATTGGGCTTGCTGGAGGCGAAGAATATGGATCTGCCGCTTAAAGTCACCAGAAAGGCGACAAAAAGCACAGTCACGAGCATAAGCGCATTTACGGCAAAAGTATCGACCAACGGCCGAAACATGTGAATGACCGTTTGGAGGTGGGGCATTGGGAGATAGACACTGTCCTGGGCAGGCAGAAGGACAGCAATGTGCTTCTAACCCTGACGGAGCGCAAAACGCGAATGGAGCGGATTTATTTAATCGAAGGGAAAAAAGCGGATTGTGTGAATCAGGTTATAGAACAGCTGAAGAAGGAATTGGGAGACGGTTTCACCAGACAGTTTAGGAGTATCACCGCCGATAACGGCAGTGAATTTGCTCGCCTGGAAGAAGTGTTGGAGGGCAGCGGTTGTGAAGTCTATTATGCCCATCCTTACAGTGCGTGGGAAAGAGGGAGCAACGAACGGCACAATGGTCTCATACGGCGAATGGTTCCCAAAGGCAAGTCAATGGATGGATTGGACGTTGAGAAGGTGGCAGAGATAGAAAACTGGTGTAATACATACCCACGGAAGATATTGGATTACAGGACGCCAGAGGAATGCTTAAGCGCGGAGTTAGATAAAGCAGAGAATGAATTTGCCTGCTGAGGCAGAATACACAAAAACAGAACTATCTTTCAACGGTAAAGGCTGCGCCTGCCTCTATATGACACCGTTGACGGATACCTCTGTTTTGTGTACAGTATGTTTTGAAGGAATTTTATGGATTCTTTTTTCGGGTAAAATAAATGTTGCACTTGCTATTGCAATTTAGAGATGAAAATTTCTTCAAAAAAATGAAAAAAAGCTTGCCAAAACCTGTAGAATCTGATAGAATGATTTTCGTCGTCAGGACAGAAGCATAACGGGGGTGTGGCTCAGTTTGGTAGAGTACGTGGTTTGGGACCATGGGGCCGGGGGTTCGAATCCCTCCACCCCGATACTTCTTTTTTTTATGACGAAGTTGCGGGTGTAGCTCAATGGTAGAGTTCTGGCCTTCCAAGCCAGCTACGTGGGTTCGATTCCCATCACCCGCTCCATGGGTGCCAGTAGCTCAGCTGGATAGAGCATCGGCCTTCTAAGCCGAGGGTCGGGGGTTCGAGTCCCTCCTGGCACATGATATATGGTGGATGTGGTGAAGTGGCTAACACACCGGATTGTGGCTCCGGCATTCGTGGGTTCGATCCCCATCATCCACCCTATCTCCTTTTTGGTTAGCAGGGTATCAGTGCGTATTAACCTTCAGTGGGGTGTCGCCAAGAGGTAAGGCACGGGACTTTGACTCCCGCACTCGTAGGTTCAAATCCTGCCACCCCAGCCATTAATCTGCGCTATTAGCTCAGTCGGCAGAGCACCTGACTTTTAATCAGGGTGTCCCGCGTTCGAATCGCGGATAGCGCATTTGTTTTTTATCCCTTGCGGGCGTGGCGGAATTGGCAGACGCACCAGACTTAGGATCTGGCGGTTATACCGTATGGGTTCAAGTCCTTCACCCGCACCAGTTTTACAATTTCATATGCGGAAGTGGCTCAGTGGTAGAGCATCGCCTTGCCAAGGCGAGGGTCGCGAGTTCGAATCTCGTCTTCCGCTCCATATTTTTTTTTGCTCAACGATGATATCTGCAGCGATGCGGATGTCATCGTTTTTTGTTATTGCCAATATGATGAAAAACCATCTCAGCATGCTTTATTACATCATGATAACTTTTCGTTTCGCCAGGAATGCGCTGAAAAAATAAAACGCGCCGCTTTTTTGCTTGTTCTGTATGCATTGCAATGTTATAATATAAAAAGGGAGGTGTTTTCCATGGAAGAAAAATTGGACAGAATTCTGTTATTATTAGCAAACATGGATAAAAAAGCAGGATGAACTGCAAAAAGATATGAAAGATTTGAAACAAGACGTCTCCGTTTTAAAAAAATAATTTAGCTACTGTCATGGAAGCGATAAATGCAACCAATCATGACCTAAACTCTAAGATCGGTGCAGTTGATAGAAAAGTCAATATTGCCGCTGGTGATATATTAGAATTACGTGCCGCTAAATAGTCTAGTATGGAGGTGTTTCCTATGGATATGAATGATACTTTAATGTTAATTCTGTCAGAATTAAAAGATATAAAAAGCGATATTTCTGAATTAAAACAGGATGTAAAAGAGTTGAAGCAAGGACAATTTGAAACAAAGCAAAATCTTGCTACTGTTCTGGAAGTCGTGAATGGGACCAATGAGAATATTGCTGCGCTGGAAAATCAGAATAAGGAATTATCAGGCTTAACAGATAAAAAATATTTGTGATATAGCCAGATTGCAGTTGAAAATGGCGAAGTGAGCCATATCATCTACTGTGAAGGAGCGATGGGGATTTTTTTTTTTCGGGATCTTCAAGAGGGAAGACTGTATCGTGTTGGAAAGAGTTATTTTACTTCTGTCCTGTTTAGGAGTTGCTTTAGATTTTTGATATAGAATATAGTTTACAGTAAGAAACCGCCTGTTATCTGTGTTCTGGCAGATAGCGGGCGGTTTTTGCTCAATGCATGGAGCGGAATAAGCCGGTGACTTTCCCGGCTAATTCTACTTCGGTGACATAGATTGATCCATGGCGTCATTTTCCGGCTGCAGGCGAATACGGCCTTTTTCCCGGTAAAAAGTCTTTACGGTGGCTTCTTCGCCAATCACGGCTACAACGATATCGCCGTTATTGGCGACCTTTGCGGTGTAACGATTAGCAAGTCGCCGTCAAAAATGCCGGCATTAATCATACTGTCACCTTTGACGCGCAGCATGAAGGAATTGTTGCTGCGAATTAAATGCATGGGAAAAGTGATGGTGTCTTCGACATTCTGACTGGCTAGAATGGGCGTCCCGGCGGCTACTGCGCCGATAATCGGCACGTTAATCATTTCATCGAAAGGTTTTTTTCTTCTTCGTAGAACGCATCCATTTCGTCGTTTGTTTTCAATACCATGATAGCTCTTGGTTTGGTAGGGTCCCGGCGAATGTAGCCCTTTGCTCTAACTGGGTAAGATGATTGTGTACAGTGGAGCTGGATTGCAGCCCTACAGCCTCGCCAATTTCCCGTACCGATGGCGGATAGCCTTTTGAGATTGATTTGACGGACAATATAATCTAAAATTTCGGCTTGCCGTTTGCTGAGCCCCCCCTGTTCTTTTTTGTTCTCATAGTTTACACTCCTTATTATAAAATCATAAATATATAGCGCTTATATATGGCTCTATTATATAATAAAATGCCGAGGAATGCAAACTTTTGTTCTTGAAAAATGGCAAATTTTTTCTGGATATTTTAACAGGCAGGTTTCATGGATGGGTTGCTGATTTGCGCAGCCATAGGCATTTTTTATTTTTTTGGGAAAAACTCAGGAAAAAGGCTTTACAAATGCAGCGATTTCGAGTATTATATTAAAGGTAATTTGCGCCTGTAGCTCAGTGGATAGAGCAATGGCCTCCGGAGCCATGTGCGGTGGTTCGATTCCAATCAGGCGTATTGAAAAATGCTTCACTGCAAGTAGCGGTGGAGCATTTTGTTTTATCGGTGGATGAATTGATCAGAGGCCTTTGAACAGGTCACAGCTACGCTGACGATACTGTTTGCAGAGCCGTTCTGATTGGGTGTATGAACGCACCGACCAATTGGGTGCCGTACCGTTTTTTGGCGCTGAGCCTTCCGATGGTCAGGTTTATGACTGGTTGAGGGAAACTTTCGCCGTTTGTCCTTTACGCCGGTAATGGAACAGGAAACGGTGCAGCAGACAGTGCGTAATCCAAAACGGTTGCAGCGGCAAATTGGAAAGACATTGCGGCAGACAGGCGATATAGGCACCAAAGCCCAGCAAGCCTTAAAACTGCAGCAACAGCAGGCCGTTCTGGATAGAAAGACGCAGCAAAACAGCGTCGGGAGGAACGGCAACAGCAGCAGTATGCGCTCCGTCAGCAAAAGAAGAAAGCAAAACACCGCGGACGGTAGTCAAAGCAAAAAGCGTGATAAAAACGATAGGAAACGGGGAAGGCAGTTTCTATCGTTTTTTATTTTTTAAGAACATTTGCTTTCTTTTACGGATAAGTAATGGTATAATAAATCGTCTTGAATAAGATTTGTCTGGGGTGAGAATATGAGTAAGAGCAAAAAGCTAGAGAAAGAATCGACAGTCAATATTACCCATGTGTTGTTAGGGATCGGCTTATTAGCCTTAACCATTTATACAGGTTGGATTATTTTTCAGGCGCCCTCTGGCGCTGGCATGGAGATTGGTGCCTACGGTGCCCTCTTTTGCAAGAAAAAATGGGCTTTTTAGGCGGTTTGATTTATCTTTTGATGCACGGGCTGATGGGCCGGGGCATTGTGTTATTTCCGTTTTTGCTTTGCCTGTGCGGGCTGTGCCTGTTATCCGGTAAGCATTTCACCCAAATGCAGGTGACAGGCGGCGTGCTGGCAGGATTGACAGTGCTGGCTGTATTGCACATGAACATCACCTATATCGACGCCAAAGATGATTTGCTGCTGGGGGTTATCCGGCAATGGCGGCGGTGTGATTGGTGCGGCGTTGTCGCTGTTGCTGCAGAAGGCGCTGGGCACAGTAGGCGCTTATATCGTGCTGTTTTGCGTGGCTATGATTGCGGTGGTGTTGATTGCCCAAGGGGCTGTGTTGGGCAAAGGCGGAGACTTTTTGCCGCTGTTCAGCAGCGGTTGGAGCAAATTAAGGAAGCTCTGCTGCATTTTATTTTTATTGAAGAAACCGATGACGATTATGAGGAAGATGTGAGAACGCCTGTTGAAAAAACGGAACCGGTGAAGAAAAGTAAGAACAAAGGGAACGACGCAGCGTGTAGAACCGAACCCTGCTTCCGATAAGAAAGCGTCTGTACAGCAAAAGCAGCCTAAGCAGAAAGAAAAAAAATGGGGCCGCTTGAAAAGTTTTTTTGTAGAAGAAGAACAGCAGGAGCCGGCAAGTCCGCGGTCCCGTTATACAGGCACCGAATATGTAGTAATTCCGAAAGAAAAACCGGTAATTTTGAGCAGTTTGGTGGAAATTCATAAGGCGTTGGACGAACAGGAGCCCAGAGTGGGGCTTATCCACGGGAGCCCTTGGTTGAAGAGCCGTACTACATCCAGGATTCGGTGGAGGATTTCCAGCAGTTGTTGAAAAGCGGCAGGTGAAGCAGTCGGAAAAAGCCGCGGAGCCAAAAGAAGCGGTAAAACAAAAACCGCAGAAACCTGCAGCGAAAGAAGCGACCAGCATAGCGCCAGAAGCAGCGGAAGCGGAAATTGTGACAGCAGAGGCTTCGACAGAAGCTGTGCCAGAGAATGCAGCGGAACCGGTGTCAGAACAGCCGGAAGACGGTGTATATCATTTTCCGTCCATTGATTTGCTGGAGGAAAACAAAAATGCTGCCGGTGGGAAAAAACATGAATGAAATCATGCAGAATGTGGAGCGGTTGGAGAAAACACTGAGCGATTTTGGCGTAAAGGGTAAAATTGCCGATGTGAGCTGTGGACCGGCCATCACCCGTTATGAATTTCAGCCGGCGGCTGGCATTAAGGTGAGTAAAATTGTCAATCTGGCCGATGATATTGCGCTGAGTATGGCGGTGGCTGGC
>VOFC01006503.1_pt1 | contig 29324 bp, 47 predicted proteins | sample 5384161 | NCBI WGS metagenome assembly VOFC01 (sample SAMN12384722, study PRJNA508395) | human gut metagenome | isolation source: healthy gut B | host: Homo sapiens | reverse complement strand
ATGACCACGGAGGCGTTTTTCCGTCATAGAGGAAGTTTCGGCCTGAAATGGCCTCCGCCAACGGCGGTTCTAAGGAACTTTCTGTTATCACAAGCTGGCGGCGGGCATTGCGGAGCCAAAGTACGAATGGGGAGCTGCCTATCTTTGCGCACTTGGCGATAACGTTTTCAAAAAAATACCTTTTAAAGATATAGAATACTGCATCACGACGATGAACAAGTGCGGGACGCTTCCCGAATATGAGGTGTTTGACTACGGGCAGCTGAGCAATCTGGCCTACTTTAAGAACAACGGCGTAATCACGCAGCCAATTTATATTCAATTTGTGCCCGGCGTAATGGGGGCTTTCCCATGAGCAACGAGGGCATGATGTTCATGATTGACCAGGCGAAGAAAATTCTGGGCCCCGACATCCAATACATAGTACCGTGGCGGCGGGCCGCCGGATGTTCCGCTATTCGACTATGATGGCCTTACAGGGCGGAAACGTCCGTCGGAATGAGGACGGGCTTATATCCGTCCGAACGGCGAGCTGGCGGCGGACAACGCCGCGCAGGTCTGCAAATCCGCCGGATTTTAGAGGCGCTGGATTTTGAAATCGCCTCCGGACGAGGCCCGGAGATGCTCCATCTGAAAGGGCGGAGATAAGGTGAATTTCTGATGATGGACCGAGAGACGATTATGGGGATCATTCCCCCACCGCGACCCGATGCTGCTGGTGGATTTCGTCGAGCTGGAACCGGGCGTCCGCATTGTCGGCGGGCTTCCACGTGTCGGGAGAACGAGAAATTTTTTTAAGGGGCACTTCCCTCCGAGCCGGTCTTGCCGGGCGTTTACTCCGTGGAGTGCATGGCGCAGGCGGCGGATATCCTTTTGCTGTCAAAGGCGTGTTACGCGGGAAAAACGCCGCTGTTCCTGGGCATCAACAACGTCCGTTTCCGGAGGAAAATCCTGCCGGAGGACACCATTGAGATTCGGGCCGAGCTGGCCTCCGAAATCGCGGAAAAGGGCATCGCGACCTGTTCGGCGAAAATATACAACTGCGGAGAACTGGCCGCCGAGGGGATGTGAACTCTGGCCATGCGGTGAGATGACAAAGAACATATTACATTTTTCAGCTTAAGGAGGATATTCCATGAACGCAAACAAAGCCGTGATGGCGGGCGCGGGGGTGATGGGCGTCCCTGGCCCAGGTGTACGCCCTGGCCGGGTACGAAACCTGGGTCTACGACATCTACGAGGAGGGCATCGAAAAGGGCAAACACCTATCGCCCTGAACCAGGAGATGATGGTCAAGGAGGGCCTCGTCACCGCCGAAGAGTCCAAAGCCGCCCTGGACCGCATGGTCTTCACAATGGACAAGGACTGCTTCCGGGACTGCTGCCTGGTGGTGGGTCCACCGTGGAACGCATGGACATCAAACAGGGCTTCTTCCGCGAGATTTCCGAAATCGCCCCCAGGGAGGCCCTGCTGGCCACCAACACCTCCGGCCTCCACATCACCGAGATTGCCGAGGCCTGCAAGTACCCCGAGCGGTTCATGGGCCAGCACTGGCTCAATCCGCCTCATCTGATGCCGCTGTGCGAGATCATTGCCGGAGAGAAGACCAGCCCTGAGAACGTACAGAAGATGCGCTCTCTGGTAGAGAGCCTGGGCAAGCAGCCGGTCTTTGTCAAGGACATCAACGGCTTCATCATCAACCGCCTACAGTTCGCCGTCCTGCGGGAGGCCCTGCACATCGTCGACATAGGCGCGGCCACCATCGAGGACGTGGACACGGTGCTGAAAGCGGGCATGGGCCTGCGGTACGCCGCCCTGGGCCCCTTCGGCGTGGCGGACTTCGGCGGCCTGGACACCTTCGACCATATCAACAGCTATCTGAACGCTGAGCTGGCAGATACCAAGGTCGGAAACGCCCGCCTCCACAAAATGGTCGAGGAGGGCAGGCTGGGCCTGAAGGCCGGCGCGGGCTTCTACGACTACTCCGGGGACAAGGCCGACGAGGCCATCCGGGAGCAGGACCGCATGTACATCGAGCTGGCCAAGGTCCTGTATTTCAAAGACAAGAAGTGAGGAGGGCCTGAAATGAGAAGCGACCTGATGAAAAGCGGCGTGGACCGCATCCCCCACCGGGCGCTGTTCCGCGCCCTGGGCCTGACGGACGAGGAGTTGGCAAGGCCCATCATCGGCGTGGTCTCCGCCAAGAACGAGATCATCCCCGGCCACATGCACCTGGACAAAATCGCCGAGGCCGTCAAGGCGGGCGTCCGCATGGCGGGCGGCACCCCCATCGAGTTCCCGGCCATCGGGGTCTGCGACGGCATCGCCATGAATCACGAGGGCATGTTCTTTTCCCTGCCCTCTCGGGAACACATCGCCGACTCCGTGGAGATCATGGCCAACGCCCACCCCCTTCGACGGACTGGTCTTTATCCCCAACTGCGACAAGATCGTGCCCGGCATGATCATGGCGGCCCTGCGGGTGAACATCCCTCCATCTTCTGCTCCGGTGGACCCATGATGCCCGGCCGGGCCAACGGCAGGAAGGTCGCCCTGACCGACGCCTTTGAGGCCCCCCGGCGCCGTCCGCGCCGGGAAGCTGACGGAGGAGGAGGCTGCGGACATCGTGGAGCACTCCTGCCCAGGCTGCGGGTCCTGCGCGGGTATGTTCACCGCTAACTCCATGAACTGCATGACGGAGCTGCTGGGCATGGGCCTCCCCGGCAACGGCACCATTCCCGCCGTGGAGAGCCAGCGCATCCTGCTGGCCAAGCGCGCGGGCATGAGGATTCTGGAGCTGGTCAAGGAGGACCTCCGCCCCCGGGACATCGTGACGGAGAAGGCCATCCAGAACGGCCTGGCAGCGGACATGGCCCTGGGCTGCTCCACCAACACCATGCTGCACCTGCCCGCCATCTGCCACGAGGCGGGGCTGACCTTCGACCTGAAGGGGTCAACGCCGTCAGCGACGCGGTTCCCCATCTGGTGAAGCTGAATCCGGCAGGCGTCCACTGTCTGGTGGACCTGAACAACGCCGGCGGGCTCAGCGCCGTGATGAAGCGGCTGGACGAGCTGGGACTCATTGACCCCACCGCCCGGACGGTGGACGGACTTGGGCGGACCGCATCGCCAAGGCGGAAATCATGGATGCGGACGTCATCCGCACGAAAGAAAACGCCTACAGCCAGACCGGCGGGCTGGCCGTCCTGTACGGCAATCTGGCTCCCGACGGCGCGGTGGTGAAGAAGGGCGCGGTCCTGCCGGAGATGCTGGTCCACACGGGCCCGGCCAAGTGCTTCGACAGCGAGGAGGCCTGCTGCGAGGGCCTCTACGCCGGGAAAGGTCCAGGCCGGGGACGTGGTGGTGGTCCGCTACGAGGGCCCCAAGGGCGGCCCCGGTATGCGGGAGATGCTGTCCCCCACCGCCGCCCTGGCGGGCATGGGGCTGGACTCCGCCTGCGCCCTGGTGACGGACGGGCGCTTCTCCGGCGTGAGCCGGGGCGCGTCTATCGGGCACGTCTCCCCCGAGGCGGCGGCGGGCGGCCTGATGGCGTACATCCGGGACGGCGACCAAATCGCCATTGACATCCCGGCCCACAGGATTGAGCTGCTGGTCGGCGAGGAGGAGCTCGCCGCCCGGAGGGCCGGGGCCGCCCCCCAGCCGCCCAAGCAGGTTTCCGGCTATCTCAAGCGCTACCGGGCCATGGTTACCTCCGCCAATATGGGAGCCATTTTGGACGACTCAGGTTTTGACCGGCTTTAAAAAATCTCTGGTCCGCCGACCGGGCGGGCGCAAAGACCCTTTCTGACATTTTAAACGGTTCTTGAGGAACGCCGCATACGCTGCTGAGCTTGAACGCCGCGCTTTTCAAGCGTTTTCAAGTCCCCAGCGGATGCAGACGATATTGTAAAAGGAGAAATGCTGTCATGAAAACCATTAGTATCTATGAAGAGTTGGGGCGCGGGCTGAAAAGGGGAAAATCATTCGCCTGGGAATGATTGGTTTTGGGAGATTCCCCTCCACGTTCATCGTTCAAATTGACAGGATTCCCGGGATGCAGCTTGTCGGCGTCGCGGAGATGAATCCCGAGCGCGCGCAGAAAACCTGCGACCTGGTAGAGTGGCCCAAAGAGCGTTACAGCGCCAAGAGCTTTGAGGAAGCGGCCAAAATGGGACCACCTGCATTGTCGAAAACGCCGACGAGCTGTTTCCAGTCCGACTTTATCGATATCATCGTCGACGCGACCGGAAATCCCTATGCGGGCGTTCACCACGGAAAAATGGCGTGCCGGTACCATAAAAGACATGATTATGGTCAACATTGAGTGCATGGCGGCTGTGGGGCCGATTCTAAACCGCATGGCGGAAGAGGCCGGCATTTTGATTTCTTACGCCTATGGAGACCAGCCGGCGAAGCTGTGCGCCATGATCGATTGGGCCAGAACCTGCGGCTTTGAAATCGAGGCGGCCGGCGAGTGGCGGCCCCACCCTCGGCGACAAAGAGCTGGCGCCTACGGACGAGGTGTTCCGGAGATTCGGCTACGATGTGGAGGAAGCCCACCGGTTCGGAATGAATCCGAAGGGATACTGTTCCTTCCTGGACAACACCAAGGGGTTCCATTGAGATGTGCGTTGTGGCGAACGCCGTGAACCTGCAAGCGCCGGAGGGCGGCTCCACTATTACCCCGCCGGTTTTGAGGACCTGCCCAGCATCCTGCGGCCCGTCGAGGCGGGGGCAAGCTCACGCGTTCGGGGTCATGGAGGTCTGCTCTCCAAACTATCCCGACAAGGGCGTCTCCGCGCCGATCCCCGGCGCTTTTTCCGGGTATGTACGTGGTTATGAAAACGGACGGGCGCCCCATGATGAAGGACGCCGTAGTCAAAGCGTGGTATCCGACGGACGACACGAAGCGCTATTCCGCGTACATGTATCCGGTTCACGGCATTGGCCTTGAGCTGGGAGTAACGGCGGCGGTCATGAGCATTCTCCGCAAGCCGACGGGAGCCTGTAAATACTTCTCCACGGATGTGGTCTCTATCGCCAAGAAGGACCTGCTTGTGGGCGAGGTCCTGGATGGCGAGGGCGGTTTCTGCGCCCACGGCGAGTTCTTCAACGCGGATGAAAGCCTCAAACTTGGAGCCGTTCCCATGGGGCTGAGCGGGTCGATGAAAATTGTGAAGCCGGTGAAGCGCGGCCAGGTAATCACCTGGGACGCCGTCGAGTTCGACACGCAGGACGAGGCCATCATTCTCCGCAGAGAGATGGAAGCGCTTTTCAAAAAAGAAAAACATCTGAGGCACGTTGAGAAAGGAGACATGAGCCATGAGAAAGATTGTTGATTTAACGCTGCTGCTCAGCGAGGACCTGCCCTGCGCGTGGCCTGCCCATATGCCGTTTAAACGCACCAATTGGAATTGGTTCAAGCGGGTAGATTCAGAGGCCGGCTGCGTCCTTCGCAACAAATACGGCGCTTACCACACGGGATGGATGGTGATCGACGAGCACACGGGAACGCACTTTGACGCTCCCTCCCACTATGTCCCCCTTCCCGATTCCGGACTGCCTCACGCCTGCGAATCCGGCAGAATCACCGGAGATAAGGTTGATATCTCGAAAATGCTGGGCGCCGCAGTGATGGTCGATATCAGCCATCTTCGGGACAAGGGCGGCATGGGAACCAGCCCGCTTTTTACCAAGGCGGACATGATTGCATGGGAAAAAGAAAACGGGGGCTTTTCGCCTGGGGAAATCGTTGTGCTTTACACCGGCTGGGCTGATTTTTATAAGCCCGGAGCGGAGGGAGCAGTATTTCCTGAAGCCCTACCAGAAAACGGGCGGCGGCTGGCCCACCCTTGACGCAGAATGCGTAGAGTATCTGTACGAGTGCGGAATTAAGTGCATTGCAACCGACGGGGCCAGCGTAGGTGCGGCGGAGAACGGCATCCCCTCGCACATAGCGGGGCTGGCTCATGAGATGGCATACATTGAGAGCCTGTGCAATGTGGACCAGCTGCCGACGCGGGGAGCGACGTTTATCTTCCTGCCGTTAAAAATCGAAGGCTCGTCCGGCGGACCCGGCCGCGCGATTGCGGTGCTTCCCGAGGAATAAGCGCCGGAGCAACCCTGCCGGGCGCCGCAGTTCCTCCCCGGGGCCGGAGGTCCTTCAGAAAAAGTGCGGCAATCAAAGCTGATTGCCGCACTGTTTTATGACGCCCTGAACGGTTGCCGGACCGTTGCCCCTATGCGGGGAGGCCGTTGGCCTCCGCTTTTTGCTGCGCATTGGATGGCATTTTCCGTGCTTTTTCTAATTCAGCAGCTTTTTCCGCTCCTTCCAGTCCGGCAGGTATCGCTCCAGCAGCGCGTAAAAAAGCCGGGGGCCGTGGTTCATCTCCCGGAGATGGCACAGTTCATGGACCACCACCAACTCCACTGCTTCCTCTGGACAGCACATCAGGTAGCAGGAAAAGCACAGACTGCCTTTGCTGGAGCAGCTTCCGTAGCGCTTTCTGGCCGTGGTGATCCGAAGACCGGTGGGGTGGACCTCCATGATGGAACTCCAGTGAGCCACTTTCTCCGGCAGAATAGCCTGTGCCTGTGACACGCACTTAGACCGCGTCATCAAGCGCGATGACCTCGATATGATCTACCTTTCCGGCCCCGGTCACGGCGGCAACGCCATGGTTGCGCAGGACTGGCTGGACGGCAGCTATACGGAGGTCTACCCCAACATCACGCGCGATAAGGAGGGCATGCAGAAGCTCTTCAAGCGCTTCTCCTTCCCCGGCGGCATCCCGAGCCATGTCGCGCCCGAAACGCCGGGCTCTATCCACGAGGGCGGCGAGCTGGGCTATTCCCTCGCCCACGCCTTCGGCGCGGTGGCGGATAACCCCGACCTGATCGCGGCCTGCGTCGTCGGCGACGGCGAGGCCGAGACCGGCCCGCTCGCAACGTCCTGGCACGGCAACAAGTTCATGAACCCGATCACCGACGGCGCAGTCCTGCCGATCCTGCACTTAAACGGCTTCAAGATCGCAAATCCGACCATCTTCTCCCGCATGAGCCACGAGGAGGTCGAGTGCTTCTTCCGCGGCTGCGGCTGGGAGCCGCGCTTTGTCGAGGGTGACGAGCCCGAGACGATGCACCAGCAGATGGCCGCCGCGCTCGACTGGGCCATCCGCGAGATCAAGCGCATCCAGCGCACCGCGCGAGAGAGCGGCAAGGCGAGCCGCCCGCGCTGGCCGATGCTCGTGCTGCGCACCCCCAAGGGCTGGACCGGTCCGAAGGAGGTCGACGGCAACGCAATCGAAGGCAGCTGGCGCGCCCATCAGGTGCCCATCTCCATGGGCGCGGATGAAAGCAAGCACCTGCCGCTGCTCGAACAATGGCTGCGCTCCTACAAACCCGAAGAGCTCTTCAACGAGGACGGCACGCCGGTCGAGCTGGTCGCGTCCTTCCCGCCCAAGGGCGAGCGCCGCATGGGCGCAAACCCGCACGCGAACGGCGGTCTGCTCCTGCGCGACCTGCGCACGCCCGACTTCCGCGACTACGCGGTCGATATCCCCGCCCCCGGCGAGGTCGAGGCGCAGGACATGTACGTCCTTGGCACCTATGTCCGCGATGTGATGAAGCTCAACATGGAGTCGCGCAACTTCCGCATCTTCGCACCCGACGAGACGGCGTCCAACCGTTTGCAGGCCGTGTTTGACGTCACGGGCCGCCGCTTCCTCGACGAGCAGATCGAGGGCATCGACGATCACCTTGACCCCGACGGCCGCGTGATGGACTCCATGCTCTCCGAGCACTTCTGCGAGGGCTTCCTCGAAGGTTACCTGCTGACGGGCCGCCACGGCTTCTTTGACAGCTACGAGGCCTTCATCCGCATTGTCGACTCGATGTTTTCCCAGCACGCCAAGTGGCTCAAGATGTGCAATGAGCTCCCCTGGCGCCACGATATCGCCTCTCTCAACTATATCCTTGCCTCCAACGTCTGGCAGCAGGACCACAACGGCTTCACGCATCAGGACCCCGGCTTCCTCGACCACGTGGCCAACAAGAAGGCCGACGTCGTGCGCATGTATCTGCCGCCGGATGCCAACTGCCTGCTCTCCTGCTTTGACCACTGCATCAAGAGCCGTAACTATGTGAACGTCATCGTCGCGAGCAAACACCCGCGCCAGCAATGGCTGACGATGGAGCAGGCCGTCAAGCACTGCACGCAGGGCATCGGCATCTGGGAGTGGGCCTCGAACGATCAGGGCCAGGAGCCCGACGTCGTCATGGCCTGCTGCGGCGACACGCCGACGCTTGAGACTCTCGCCGCTGTGACGATCCTGCGCCGCGAGCTGCCGGAGCTCAAGATCCGCGTCGTGAACGTCGTCGACCTGATGAAGCTCCAGCCGCACACCGAGCATCCCCACGGCCTGACCGACGCAGAGTACGACACGCTCTTTACCAAAGACAAGCCCATCATCTTTGCCTACCACGGCTATCCCACGCTGATCCACGAGCTGACCTACTACATGATCGGAGTGTATCTACCGATATCTGCAAAAAAGCAGAACTGATCGACTATTCCAGCGTGAAGGGCTTTATGATCCTGCGTCCATACGGCTACGCCATCTGGGAAAAACATCCAGCACATTCTGGACAGTGAATTCAAGAAAACCGGCCACGTCAATGTGGCGATGCCCGCGCTGATCCCCGAAAACCTGCTGAAAAAGGAGGGAGAGCTGGTCAACGGCTTTGCGCCTGAGGTGGCTTGGGTCACCATGGGCGGCAGCGACAAGCTGGAGGAGCGGCTGGCTTTCCGCCCCACCTCTGAGACCATGTTCTGCGACCACTGGCACAGCGTTCTGCAGACCTACCGCCAATTGCTCCCATGCTCTATAATCAGTGGTGTTCGGTAATCCGCTGGGAAAAAACCACCCGTCCGTTCCTTCGCAGCCGGGAATTCTGGTGGCAGGAGGGACATACCATCCACGAAACCGCCGAGGAAGCGAAAAAGGAAACCGAGCAGCAGCTCAACTGCTATGCCGACTTCTGCCGCGATGCGCTGGCCATGCCGTAGTCAAGGGCCGCAAGACCGATAAGGAGAAAGTTTGCCGGCGCTGAGGCCACCTATACCATCGAGAGCATGATGAAGGACCGTAAGGCCCTCCAGTCCGGCACCAGCCATTATTTCGGAGACAAGTTCTCCCGTGCCTACGATGTGACCTTCACCGGCCGGGACAACAAGCTGCAATATCCCTTCCAGACCTCCTGGGGCACCACGACCCGGCTCATCGGCGCGGTCATCATGACCCACGGCGATAACAACGGTCTGGTGCTGCCTCCCGCGATCGCCCCCATTCAGGTGGTAGTGATCCCCGTAGCGGCCCACAAGCCCGGCGTCATGGAAGCCGCCGCACAGCTGAAGGAACGGCTGACGGCCGCCGGCCTGCGGGTGAAGCTGGACGATTCCGACAACTCTCCCGGCTGGAAGTTTGCCGAGTACGAGATGAAGGGTGTTCCCGTCCGTGTGGAGATCGGTCCCCGGGATCTGGAAAAGGGACAGTGCTGCCTGGCCCGCCGTGATACCGGCGAAAAGTCCTTCGTCTCTCTGGACGAGCTGGAAGCGCAGGTGCAGAACCTGATGACCGCCATTCATGACAACCTGTATGCCCAGGCCGAGAAGAATCTGGAGGACAACACCTTTGATCTGAACTCCTGGCAGGAGGTCAAGGAGATGGTGGAGACCAAGGGCGGCTTTGCCCGGACCAAGTGGTGCGGCAAGCTGGAGTGCGAGCTGAAGATGAAGGAGCTGGCAGGTGTTTCCAGCCGCTGCATGCCCCTCAAGCAGTCCGGCACGGAGATCAGATAGATGGGGTGGCCGTAGAGCGCTTCCTTAGCCCGGAGGATCGCTGCCAGAGTTTCCAGCGTCTGGCGGGAGTAGACCACGCCGGAGGGGTTGTTGGGGGATTGATGATCACGCCCTTGGTGCGGCAGGTCACAGCCTGCTCAAAAGCGGAAAAATCGATCTGGAAATGCTCGATCTCCGGCGGGATCACCTTGACCTTGCCCTTGGCCCGCTCAATGAACACCTGATATTCCGGGAAAAACGGCGCAAAGGGATATACTCATCGCCGGGGCAGGTCAGCCCATTGAACACACAGCAAAAGAGACGCCGCTGCGCCAACGGTCAGATCCAGCTCGTCCGCCGTGTACTGCTGCCCAAAGCGACGGTTCAGGGAATCCGCGATCCGCTGCCGTGCGCCGGTATCGCCGGGTGCGCTGGTATAGCAGTGGATAGTATCCGCCTGCTCCTTCAGCAGCTGAATGGCAGTGTCGTTCACTTCTGCCGGAGCGGGTACGCTGGGGTTACCCAGAGAAAAGTCAAACACGTTCTCTGCGCCGACCTCCGCCGCCCGCTGACGGCCGTATTCAAACAGCTCCCGGATCACGGAACGGGCCGTACCCAGCTGCAGCATCCGTTGAGAAACCATAGAAACGCCTCCTGACTTTGCAATCCGTTTTTGATTTGGCAAAAAGATACTGCTTTTATTTTAACGCCCGCCGTCGTTGCTGTAAAGCGGCATCCCCGCCCAATCGGTGCAGGAAAGTCCCCGCTTTTTGTGTTTGTTTCACACAGATTTCCCTGCCGGGCAAGCACTTCCTCCGCAGCCGCAGCATTTTTTTTGCTTTAATATAAAAATTGACTTGACAAATTGCTTCATTTGGGGTATCCTAAACAAGCACGCACGGCCAGTGATTCACACGGCATAATGGTGACATAGCCAAGTGGTAAGGCAAGGGTCTGCAAAACCCTGATTCCCCGGTTCAAATCCGGGTGTCACCTCTGCCATCGGTGATCCCGTAGGATTGGTATCTACGGTGAACCGGGTGTCATTCCCCACCTGGAAGCCGGAGCGGTGCGTGGAACTGCTGGCAGCACTGGGCCGCAAGGCGGCGCTGGGGCGGGTGGCCACCGGAGATTGGTTTGCTGTCCGCAGCGACCGGGCAATCTTCATCCGGGACACGTTCCACCCTCTGCTGACAGAGATGGAGGGGCGGCGCGATCGCCCAGGTGTGCCTGCGGAACAATGTGCCCTTCGTGGCGGTCAAATCTGTGTCGGATCATCTGTTCCGGAGGGCCAGGCGGAGGAGTTTTCGATTTCGCCCACGCTATGGAGGATCTGGGCGCAGTGGTACTCCCCACTGGCGCAGGCTTTACAGAAGGAGACGCTCTGAGCGGGACAAACCGCGCTGCGCCTGCCACATAGTTTCCAGCCGTTCCGGCTCCTTTTTTCTTATGAGGGTGCGAAATAACAGCCGAGGGAGCGAAAGTGAGGGCGGATAACCGCCGCTGGGCTGACATACGCTTTTTGTAAGAAGAACCATAAAATGGAACGGGCGTTCGTGAACGAGCAGTGCTTTTTCGGTTTTTTCGGGAAATTTCATGTTTGGGACCCTAATTTGGGGAAATTAGGGTTAACAAAACAGGGGATTCCATGGTATACAGAAGTTAGGCCATATGATCTGCGAATTAAAAACGATAGGGAACCGACAGGACCCGCTTAAAGACCGTCCCGTTGGCAGAGCTTCAAGCCCTTTGCCGGCGAACGGCCCCTCCGGGAATAATCCAATCCTCTTGGCGGCATCCGTATTCCGGTGACGCAGGACTGTTGAGCGTAAAGGAGGCACAGCTGTGAAAAAAAAGATGGACCGCGTTTTTCTTGGCGTTTCTTCTGGGGCTCGGCCTGACTGCCTGCGGCAAAACACCGGGGCCGGACACAAATACGGATGCGCCACCCTCTGCTGCCGGAGGATATCCGGCAGCAGACCTCCGCACCGTTCAGCGCGGACTACTGGACCGCTGTGCGGCACGAGAGTTATGATGCCATGAACGACTGCATGAAAACCAGTGCTATGTCCCACGGAGGCGTGGTGGGCGGACCTCTATCTCAACGAAGACGGAACGGCCCAGTTTCGGGATGTGTTAGGCTCGTACTACAATACCAGCCTGCTCGATGGAAACTGGTGGCTGGGCGTGGACAGCACCCTGCGGTTGACGGGAACGATGAATACCGGCGAGCCGCTGACCTTGGACGGTCGGATCGAAAGCACCGATTCTCTGGCGATCGAGACCCCTTACGGAGATACCTTCTACTTTGCCCCGGCAGAGCGGCCGGGCCCCGGCGGAGATGGCGATCGCGGACCTCTACGGAACGTGGCGCATGACCCACTATGAGGGAGGACGGCCGGGAATACAGGCCCGGAGAGGAACATATCGCCTCTATGCTGTGCTTTGATCGCCTGTGGTCCGATCTGTTGGAGGGCTATGTGATGCGGGCGGACTGGTACCACGCCGCCGGGCTGGATACGGACACCCCGCAATACCGGTCGGAAAAAAGCATCTGCTGGCGGAGCAGATAGAGGAACCGCTGATGCCGGGGCTGCCCAATGAGACTTGGAGCGTGCGGCTGACCGATGAGGAGACTGGCGCGGCGTTTTTCGCCGCCCTGACGAACCGGAATAGCCTGCTTGTGCGGATGCCTTATGAAAAGAACGGGGGCGAGGGGGTCCGTACCGTCACCTATATGCGCTCCAGCGGCTTCCTGCCGCCGACCTTGGAGAATGCCATGATAGGGGAGCCGGAGAAATCGCTGATCTTCTACTGGCGGGACCCGCCCGCCGAGGTGACGGAGCCGCTGTCGGTGATCCCCATGAACGCATTGGAACCCAACGGACAGAATAAGCTGCTGCTGGTGGGCCGGTGGTACGAAACGGACATCAATTCAGCGTTGGAACGCCGGTGCTGAACGATGACGGCACCCAACAAAGCTGGATCTCAGAGAAGATGGTGTATGAGGGGAAAATCAAGATCAATGAGCCGCTGTTCTTCTCCCTCGCCATTCCAGAGGACACGGCGCGGGTGTGCCTGTTTATGAAGCGACCCTGGGATGTAAACTGGTTCACCTGGCCCATTACGGATCAGGCTCCGTTTTATGTCAGTGGAGACACCTTCCTGACGGGAGGGAGCTGAGGCCTCGTTTTACCTAAAAAAACAGGCAATTTTATAAGATGAGATCAAAAGCGAATGCTGAAATCAAATACAACAACAGGAAAAGGAGAGTAGAATTATGGGACTGATCAAAGCGGCAATGGGCGCGGCTGGCGGCGTGTTGGCCGACCAGTGGAAGGAATACTTTTATTGCGAGGCGATCCCCTCTGACGTGCTGGCGGTCAAGGGCAAAAAGAAGGTCACGGGCCGCTCCAGCAACACCAAGGGCAACGAGAACATCATCACCACCGGCACCGTCATCGCCATTGCGGACGGACAGTGCATGCTCATCGTGGACCAGGGCAAGGTGGTGGAAGTCTGCGCCGAGCCGGGTGAGTACACCTACGATATGTCCACGGAGCCGTCCATTTTCTGCGGTGATCTGGGCGAGAGCGTGAAGAGCGTGTTCCAGAACATCGGCAAGCGTTTCACCTTCGGCGGCGAAGCTCCCAAGGACCAGCGGGTCTACTACTTCAACACCAAGGAGCTGACGGGCAACAAGTACGGCACCCCCAGCCCCGTCCCCTTCCGGGTGGTGGACCAGCGGGCGGGCATCGACATCGACATCGGCATCCGCTGCTTCGGCGAGTACAGCATCCGCCTGAAAAACCCCATGCTGTTCTACACCAACGTCTGCGGCAATGTCAGTGAGGACTACAAGACGGAAAATATCGCCGGTCAGATGAAAACGGAGCTTCTGACGGCTTTGCAGCCCGCTTTCGCCAAGATCAGCGAAATGGGCATCCGCTATTCCGCCCTTCCCGGCCATACTCTGGAGCTGGCTGACGCCCTCAACGAGCAGCTTTCCAGCAAGTGGCGGGATCTGCGCGGCATGGAGATCGTCTCCTTCGGCGTTTCCAGTGTGAAGGCCAATGAGGAAGACGAGCAGATGATCAAGGAGCTGCAGCGCAACGCGGCCTTTATGGACCCCACCCGCGCGGCGGCGCATCTCGTCGGCTCTCAGGGCGAGGCGATGAAGGCGGCGGCCGCCAACACCGGCGCCGGTCCCGCCATGGCCTTTATGGGCATGGGCATGGCCGGCCAGATGGGCGGCATGAACGCCCAGAACCTGTTCCAGATGGGCCAGCAGCAACAGGCCCAGCAGCAGGCGGCGCAGCCCGCTCCCGCTCCCGCAGCGCAAGGCTGGACCTGCACCTGCGGTCAGAGCGGCATCACCGGCAACTTCTGTCCCAACTGCGGCAGCAAGAAGCCGGAGCCGAAGCCTGCCGGGGACAGCTGGCAGTGCGCCTGCGGCGCCACCGCCACCGGAAAGTTCTGCCCGGAATGCGGCAAGCCTCAGCCCGCAGCAGCAGCGGACGGCTGGACCTGCACCTGCGGCGCGGTGAATAAGGGCAAGTTCTGTGCCGAGTGCGGCAAGCCCAAGCCTGCCGGTGTTCCTCAGTACAAGATGTGACAAGTGCGGCTGGGAGCCCGCCGACCCGCAGCATCCCCCCAAGTTCTGCCCTGAGTGCGGCGACCCCTTTGACGACGGGGACATCGTGTAATGAAACGGCGGATGATTTGGATTTTCCTGGCGGGCGCGCTGGTAGGGATCGTCCTTTCGGGCCTGTATAAGCATTTTGTCACGGACCAGATCATGGATGGGGGCAACGGCATGGAGAAATCCGGATCAGGACCTATTCCTGCTGGACGGGGACGGTACCTTATGTGGACAATTCCTCCTCTGGCCAGTGCTGGAGGGAACATGGGAAAGTCCGGAGGACGGCTGGCAGGCGGTCATCAGCGAAGAGGACGGCTTGACCCTCCGGTTGGACGGCGAGACCGTTCTGGAAACCCCGCTGGACTTCACCTACATCCCGCGTAAAAAGATACAGGACACAGGGCTGATGTTAGACAACCGTGTTCTCCAGAAGGCGGACGGCACGGAATGGGGGAAGATCCTGGACGTTTACCACTGTGCCGGGGCCGGCGAGGACAGCGGCAGACTGGAGCTGACGGTGGACTGGTCGGAAGCGGCGGACAAAGTGGTGGAGCTTCAAAAAGTTGAAGAATAAGAGCGAATAGCGGATTTTTTGGCGAATACCGTCCCCGGCCGCGGAAGCCACGGCCTGGGACAAGATCCCGGTTCCGGGTGGACAATGCAATGTGAGCCGTTACGGCGACTGAAAACAACAGGAGGAAGCTATTATGGGATTGTTTGATAAGAAATACTGCGACATCTGCGGCGAGTAGATCGGACTGTTGGGCAATCAGAAACTGGAAGACGGCAACCTCTGTAAGGACTGCGCGAAGCAGCTCTCTCCCTGGTTCAGTGACCGCCGCCGCTCTACGGTGGAGGACATCAAGCGGCAGTTGGCCTACCGGGAGGAAAACCGGGCGGCGCAGTTCCGCACCGCCCGCTCCTACGGTGAGGACTGGAAGCTTCTGCTGGACGAGGAGCACCGCTGGTTTACCGTCACCCGTGCGCGGGATTTGGCGGAGGCCAACCCGGATATTCTGGACTGCACGGCGCTGACCGGCTGCCGCGTGGACATTGACGAGAGCCGCACAGAGCAGAAGCGGGAGGGGCCGGACGGCAAGGAGGTCTGCTACAACCCGCCTCGCTACGAGTATTCCTATGACTTTGAAGTGATCATTTCCGTCAATAACCCCTACTTTGACGAAATGAAGTTCCGCCTGAACAACAGTTCTGTGTACATTGAGCCGCAGAACACCGTGCAGCGCCCCATGATGGGACAGCAGGGTATGATGGGCCAGCGTCCTATGGCGGGCCGTCCTCAGAGCGGCATGGCGGGTCAGCGGCCTATGATGAATCAGCCGGGCATGAACCAGCGTCCTATGGCAGGTCGGCCCCAGAGCGGCATGACACAGCGTCCCATGATGGGACAGATGAATTCTGTGGGCCGGATGAATACCATGGCTGCCGGCTTCGATCCGGAGAGCAATCGGGAATATCGCAAGTACCGCGAAATGGGCGACGAGATCCGAGCGGCGCTGCTTCAGGTGATGGAGACCGCCCGTGGCGGCGGCGCAGTTCAGACAGCCCCCATGCAGCAGAAGGCCCCCATGCAGCAGCAGGAGACCTTCGCTCCCGCTCCGGCAGCGGCCGGCCCGTGGACCTGCCCCGCCTGCGGCGGACAGAACGACGGAAAGCTCTGCGAGTATTGCGGCGCGCCCAGAGGATAAGGGAAACAGATCGGAGAAAACGGCTCAACAGCGTCCGCCCGTCTACGGGCGGGCGCTGAACGGAACATGAAGAAAGAAGGATGAGAGCAAGCATGGCAGCACAGGTGACCAACTATCAATGTCCAAGCTGCACCGGCCCGCTGCACTTTGTGGGCGCATCCGGCAAGCTGGAGTGCGATTACTGCGGTAGTACCTATGATGTAGCAGAGATCGAGGCGCTTTACGCGGAAAAGGAGGAACAGGCCGCGGCGGCGCAGCAGTCTGCTGAGGAAAAGACGGCAGCGGAACGGCAGGCTGCCGAGGAAGGCGGCTGGGAGATGCCGGACCTCAGCGCCGACTGGGGTGCCGAGGGAGACGGCATGAAGGCTTACAGCTGCCCAAGCTGCGGTGCGGAGCTGATCTGTGACGCAAGCACGGCGGCTACCTCCTGCCCTTACTGCGGCAACCCCACGGTGGTTCCGGGGCAGTTTGCGGGAACGCTGAAGCCGGATTTCGTGATCCCCTTCAAGCTCAGCCGCGAGGACGCCATCCGCGAGCTCAAGAAGCATTACAGGGGCAAGGTGTTCCTTCCCAAGAGCTTTTCCAAGGAAAATCACTTACAGGAGATCCAGGGGGTCTATGTACCCTTCTGGCTGTTTAGCGGTGAGGCGGAGGGCAATGCCCACTATGAGTGTACCCGGTCCCACAAGCGCACCGAGGGTGAGTATGAGGTGATAAAGACGGAGCACTTTGACGTGTACCGTGCCGGAACGATGCCCTTTGAAAAGGTGCCGGTGGACGCCTCGACTAAAATGCCGGATGATCACATGGATTCCATCGAGCCTTACAATTACGATGACCTGAAACCTTTCTCCACGGCGTATCTGCCGGGCTTCCTGGCGGATAAGTTCGACGTGTCGGCGGACAAGAGCCGGGAACGGGCCGATGTCCGCTGTCTGGGCAGCTTGAAAAAGGCGCTGCAAGGCACCGTAACGGGATACGCGACCTGTTTCCCGAGGGGCGAACACGCAGACATCCAGCGGGGCAAGGTCCACTACGCGCTGCTGCCGGTGTGGCTGCTGAATACCAAATGGCAGGGCAAGGATTTCCTCTTCGCCATGAACGGACAGACCGGAAAGCTCGTGGGCGACCTGCCTGTGGATAAGGGGCGGTATTGGGGATGTTCTTCGCCATTGCCGTGCCGCTGTCCGTATTGAGTTCGGTCATCGTCCTGCTGATGCGATAAGGAGGGACGGACATGAAAAGAAAAGTCACAGCTTTGCTGACGGCGCTCTTGCTGACGCTGACTCTGTGCGTCCCCACTCTGGCGTGGACGGAATACGGCGCGATCTACGATGAGACCGACGCGCTGGACTCGGACGAATTGTCCGATCTGGGTCAGTACACCCTGCCCCAGCTGACGGAGGCGCTTCACCTTGACCTGCGGATGGACATATTTACCAATGAGGATGTCAGCGAGGGTACCACCGCCGGAGATATCGCCACATATGTTTACAAAGATTCCGGCTACGGCTGGGGCGAGGAAAAGGACGGCATCTCGCTGACGCTGGTGATGGAGCCTCTGGCGGACGGTTCTTACACCCTGGCGGAGACCGACTGGTGCGTCTACGCGGTGCTGAGCGAGACGCGGGGCGACGGGCAGGAACTCTCCGGCTTGGTGTATGACGCGGTGGAGCCGTATATGACGGCGCCGGCGTGGGACGGTACGGATATGACCGTGAGCGCCGATGCGCTCTGTCAGGCGGTAAATGCCATGGCGGCGACGGCGGCGGACTATCTCTCCGCAGACTTCCCAACGGAGGCGCAACAGCCCGAGACCGTCCAGTCCGGCGAAGCGTCAAAGCTGGGCGATACCGGCATGAACTATGTGTTCGATCTGCGGGGAATGCTCTCCGACGGGGAGCGGGAAGAACTGGAGGATCGGGCCGAGGATATCGCCCTCCGCCGTAGCTGCGGCATCTATACCCTTTTGTGGAGGACTTTACAGCTTACGGCTACGGTGACGATCCCTATACCGCCCTGTATCAGATCTACCACGCCGAGGGCCTTGGTGTAGGCGAGGACCAGAACGGCGTCATCATCATGCTGAGCATGACAGAGCGGGACTACGCCATGTTCGTCTACGGCGAATGGGCGGAGTATGCTTTTGACCGATACGGCGAAAAACAGCTGGAGGATCGCTTTTTGGATAAATTCAGCGGCGGCGACTGGTATGCCGGGGTTTCCAGCTATCTTGCCGCCTGTGACGAGTTTCTGACTCTGGCTGAGGACGGAAAACCTGTGCGGTCCAGCCTCCTGCCGGCCATCGGCATTGCGGTGGCAGTCTCCTGCCTGATCGCGTTTCTGGTGTGCATGATCCTGAAGGGACAGATGAAGTCCGTGCGCAAGGGCGTTGACGCCAACGTGTATACCACGGCGGGCGGTGGATTGAAGCTGACAGACAGCTATGACCACTACACCCATACCACGGAGACCCGCCGTAAGATCGAGAGCGACTCCGGCGGCGGTGGCAGAAGCAGCGGAGGAACTGTAAGCCGCAGCGGCGGCGGTCACGGCCGCAGCGGAAAATTCTGAGAAGGAGGCAGAATCATGAAGCGCTTGACTTTGCATCGGCTGGCGTCGGCACTTCTCTGCCTGACGCTGGCTCTTAGCCTGACTGCCTGCGGAGGGAAAAAGAAACCGGCCTCGGCAGCGGGAAACGGCGGCGTAAAGGAGACGATCTCCGACAGCAGGGCCGATCAGACCGGTCAGGCCGATCCTGTGAAGCCTTCCGAACCGGAAGCGGAGGTGGACCCGAAGCTGGTGGAGGAATGTTTTGACAAACTGGGCTTTGATTTGGAATACGGCGGCTATCCCGGCGCGGCGGCCTACCTCGGCTGCCGGGAGAAGGGGGACACCTCCAAGCTGTCGGACTGGATGCTGGAAAACTGCCTTGACTTGACAACGGAAATGCCGGTCATGCTGACCATCCCCTCGGAGCGGGTCCTCGGTCCGGGGTACGGCAAGCTGTTCTGCGTCATTCCGCGGGGAGAGAACACCAGCCTTGCCGTGAACCACATCACATGGCAGCCTCAGGGCAACGGCCTGCATCCGGTGGCGGACGAAGTCCTCTACCGGGAGGAATATGCCCAGCCTGTTTTGCTGTTCGTCGATCCGGAGGAGCCGGATATGGAGGTCAACCTTGTTGCCGATGACGGCACGGTGGTGAACTGGTATCCGCCGGAGGATCTGTACGGCGATCTCATCCTGCCTGCCAGCGAGGAGGGCCGATTGCTGCTGTTCGACTTCTCCATCTACACGAACACCATCGCCATCGACCATCCCGAAGGCTGGGAGCCGACCGGTGACGATTGGTGGTGGCCCCCTACGGATCTGGGGCTGGCCGATACCTCGTGGGATTGCGATGAGTGGACGCTGGAGCTGCATTACGGCGACTGTGACCCGGACTATGCGGGGCTGGCTAATCTGTACGAGTGCTATGACGGCCAGAAGAATCTGCGATTCTTCGGTGTATGGCGCATGGAGGATGACTGCCTGCGGCTGGATATGTCCGCCGGGGTGGGCAGCTCCCTCAGCGGCAGTTTCCCAGTGCTGATCTCCCCCTCTGGCGAGTATCTGTACTTCCAGCGCTCTCGCATCGGCGAGGGAATGCCCTTCCTGCGGAACGGCGAGGACTCCGCTACCTTGAGCTTGCGCTACGGTTGATGAAACCTTTTATACGAAACAGACCCGGCAGCTGATTTTCAGCCGCCGGGTCCTTTTTTATTGGCTATATGCGTGGAAATTTTCTGTGGGTATCAGAAAGCAACGTGCATGAACAGGGCCACGCAGCAGAGAATGATCGCCAGAGGGACGTACACATACCGGCCCACATTGTACCAGAGATCGCCGCGTTTTTTCGTACTGCCGGTGTTGATGGCGTCCAGCAGGGCGTCCTTCTTCATCACGTAGAACCAGGAGACCGCACCCAGCGTAGCGCCGATGGGGATGATGTAAATGGACACCAGATCCATCCACGGCCCCATTTGTCGATGGTCTCCATTCCGATGCCGAAGCCAAGGCACAGCGCGCCCAGCAGTACTAGCACGGTAACGCGGTTGAGCTTCGGGAACTTGTGCATCAGGGATTCCGCCACGGCTTCAAACATATTCTGCAGAGAGCTGACTCCGGCAAAGATCATGGCTACATACAGGATAATGGCAAGCAGCCGGCCCAGGGGGATATCCTGCAAGATGGTAGGCAGCGTTACGAACAGCAGGCTGGGGCCTGCGCCGACGTCCAGCCCGTAGGAAAAGCAGGCCGGGATGATAACCAGCGCGGCTACCACGGCGGCGATGGTATCGAACAGGGGCGGTGTGCTGGGCAACGCCCACCACATCCTCTTCTTTGGAGAGATATGCGCCGTAAACAATCATGCCGCTGCCGGTAACGGACAGGGAGAAGAACGCCTGTCCCATAGCCCAGATCCAGATCATGGGATTCGTCAGGGCCTCCCAGCGGGGGGTGAACATAAAGACATATCCCTCTGCAGCGCCGGGCAGCAGTGCAACCCGCACGGCCAGCACAAGGAAGATCAGAAAGAAGAGGGGCATCATGACCTTATTGGTCTTTTCAATGCTGCGCGCGCCAAGAAACAGCGGTCAGCAGCGTGCCGACTACCACGATCACATGATAGGGGATCACGGAATAAGGAGTGGAGGAGAAGGCACCGAACCATGCGGCGGTGTCCGTGGTCAGCAGCGTGCCCACCACGGAGTCCACCAGCGCCTTGAGCACATAGGTGACGATGACGGCATAGCCGATGGCGATGCACAGCGAGCCTGCCAGCGGCAGCCATCCCAGCAGACCGCCGATCTTCCCGGCAGATTTGCTGCGGGTGGCCCATGCGTTTTCATAGGCCCCCAGCGTGCCGGTGGCTGCCCGGCGTCCCATGGCAAACTCCGCCGGAAGGCCCACATAGCTGAAAAATAAAAACAAACAGCAGATAAATCAGTAAAAAATGCGCCGCCGCCGTTGCTGCCCATTTTATGGGGGAATCCCCAGACGTTGGCCATACCCACCGCCGAACCGACGGACGCAAGGATAAAAGCCCCAGCGGCTCGCAAAGCTCTTGGTGTTTTTCTTGTGTTCCATGTTTTTCTCCCATCCAGCCGTAAAAAAAACCGCACGGGATCAGGGGCCCGTGCTATCGGCTTATCTGATCCCGGACTTCCGGGGAAACAAATCCCTCACAGGGAGGGTACTTTACTATTTTAAAGCTTTGCTGACAAAAAGTCAAGGGAGGGACAATAGTTGTCCGCGGTAAAAAATACGCCGCGAGGGAAAAATGACTTCTGTTGAAAACAAAGCGCCCGCCTGCGTGGAAACGCAGGCGGGCGTGCAATGTATGGTCAGCGCAGGAGTTTTTCCAGATCGGTCTTCATGGTAACGGTGAACCGGGGCAGATCGTGGAGCCCCTTGGCCAGATCGGCGCACTTGGGCATGGTCATCAGAGTCACCGGGAACAATTCGTCCACAAGGGTTTGGCGTCCGGGTCGGAGCAGCCGAAGGGATAGGCGAAGCAGGTGACGCCGCCCAGCTCCTCCGCGATCCGGTCATGGCTCAGTTGGATGTCATCCAGCACGCGGGTCTGGAAATCCGCGTCGGACTCATTGGGGCGGCGCTCCACGCCGTTGGCCCCGCCGGACTCAAAATTGCCGCCGTCGCCGCCTAAGTTGTGGAGGCGGTAGCTGTGGGAGCCAATCTCCACCAGCCCGGAGGCCGTCATTTCCCGCAGCTGCGACCAGATGCAGAAGTTGTCCGTAGGCAGATCCGGCATGAGGACGATGATGGAAATGCAGGCCTTGACGCCGCATTCCCGCAAAATGGGGTACACCAGATCGTAGTTGCTGCGATAGCCGTCATCAAAGGTGATGAGGATGGGCTTTTCCGGCAGGGCGTCCCCAGCGGCCAATTCCCTGGGGAGCACCGGCGTATAGCCCATCGCCAGAACGGTCTCAAGTCGGCGCGGAATTTGCCGGGGGTCACGGTCATGTCATTGCAGTCCTGCCCGTCCGGGACCATGTGGTGGTACATCAGCACCGGCATCGGCTCCCGCACCGGCTGCGGTAATCGGTAAACGAATACGCTCAGGGCCGCGGACACCGCCAGCATTACCAGCGGCACGGCGGCGCGGAAAAATTTCTGCTTCATGCTTTCCATATACTTCCTTTTCATTGGATGCAGCCATTGCGGCCGTCCAATCAGTCAATAAATCCGCCGGTTATGTTCTTTTATTTTTGCCAGACTTTTCTGAAAAGATCCCCCTCAGGGGGCAAACGTCCCCTTCCAGCCGTCCGCCGTCTGGTACAGCAGGCCGGAGCGGGTATCCAGAAAGGCCCCGCCGCCAGGCATGGGTCCATATTCGCCATGATAAGTCCTGGCGCTGCTGTTCACCGTCTGCTGCTCCTTGGGCGGTAGTTCCCCGGCACGAAAATGCGCTCGTTGGTGAAGGTGAAATGCTGGCCTGCCAGCAGTTCCGGGTCATACAGACCGGCCGCCGGTTCCGCGCTTCACCGTGACCCGGTTCTGCACGAAGGAATTTTCGTTACTTGCTGCCCGGCGTCACCTGATGGATGGTCACATCGCCCGCGGCGTCCAGCCAGCTCTGGGCCAGTTCCTCCCGGTTCCGGCCATCCGCCGGAACGATCAATCTGTCCACCAGCGCGTTGAATTCCGCCTCATCGTACCACTTCCGCAGATAGGTAAACACGGTGTTGCCGTCATATGGGGCAGAGGAGGTGGAGGCCGCCATCAACCATGCGGTTTCCCCGGTTCCTCGCAGCGCACGATAAGGAATTCTCCCACGCGGTAATGGTGCAGCGTCCGTCCGCTTTGCAGGGTGATGCTGCTGCCGGAGGGATCGCTGTCGAGGCCGTGGCCCAGGTAAAAGCTGCCGGAAAAGCCCTTCCGGACAGCGCCGCTGCCGTCGGAAACGCCAACGGTATAGTCGCCGCCCCGGACGCCGTCGGCAGGTTCCAGACGCATCTGCACCGCTCCGCCGCCGGTCAGTGCGTCCATCACAGCCTGCGCCCGGTAGGCCGCCTGAGACGAGCGGGCGGAATTGTCCAGAAAGTAGTCGTAGGCCTCCCGCTGGGCACCGTTAAAGGAGTAGAACACCACGCCATGGTCTGAACGGCATCCAGATAAAGGCTCTGCTGCTCCGCTGTGCCCTCCTGCAAAATGACATCCAGCTTCTGGCATACAGTTTGCCGGTCCGTTTCGCTCATGGTGCTGAGCTGGGTCAGGAAACGGCCGCCCTTGCCGTCATAAAGCTGGTGCAGCAATTCCTCCGGCGTGGTATCCGCCACGGAGGACAACCCCAGTTCCACCGCCCAGCGCTGCATCTCCGCGTCAAATACCTTCGAGCCGGGACCGCCGTCATTGAGCATCCATTCCTCTAGGAAGGTGTACTGTCCATCCGTTTCTGTGAAGAAAAGATAATGGCAGTAGGGGTAATCCGGCATGAGCCAGCCGTCCTCGTCCACATAGGCCCCGCCGGCCAGCGTGACGTTGGCGGGCTTTTGGGCATGATACTCATAATTCAGGTTATAGGCGATAAGCGTTCCATTGGGATAAGCCCTGTACCAGTCCTCCGCCACATATTCCACCCGCCAGTTATCAAGGTCGGCGCCGGAGTCGAATCCGCCGTTTTTGTAGTCCTGATAGGCTTTCTGCACGGCGGCCTTGGCGGCGGCCAGCACCGGCTCCGGCACATCGGGCGTTCCCACTACATGATCTGCGGTCTGGCTGTCCTTATCGGGCTTGTAGACCAGCAGTTCCCCATCCCGGTAGTAGAGATAGCGGGTGAAATCGGCGTCGGGCTGGGGATGCTCCGCCGTGGCCCACGCAGGCATGGACACAAAGCCGGGACGGTCAGGCGGCGGTAGTTGAGATCCCAGCTGGCGTGATCCCAGTAGTTCATTTCCGGCCAGGCGTTCTGCAAAAGAGCCTTGACGTCGGCTTCGTAATACCGGCCGTCCCGGCCAGATCATTTCCCCGTCGCCGTCAGGTCGATGGCCTCGCGTCTCCCTGGCGGGGCCAGCAGGTTTCCGCTGTTGTCCAGATAGTAGTAATCCGTGACGGTGTCGATGTAGCCGCCCCGACCCGGCCCGCCGGGAGGTAGTCCGAATAGGACACCGTGAAAGCCGCTGTACCCAGCAGATCGTGGAAGAAGAACAGCCGCGGTTCATCAAGCGTCGTGAACATCATTCCAGCCGTCCCGTGCGGTGAAGAACACATCCGCCTCCCACTCCGGACATGCCGTCCTGTCCGGCGGCTTCAGCCTGCATGACCGCCGCGTAGACGTTGCCGTCTGTGGGAACAGTAAACCCGATGGAGTATCGCCCGCCATCGCTGCTGTCAATGATGAAGCCAGCCCCCGCTGGGCGCAGTCATCGGAATGGCGGGTCAGGGGCATCTTCTGCGGTTCGTAGGGCGTCAGGTCGTCCAGTGGGATCGTCATCCACGGATCTTCCTCCGGGTAGGCAAAGGCAGAGGGGTAACGCTGTCCAGCAGCAGGTGGGACACGAACCAGTACTGCCCGTCCCCCCGTCCAGCAGGGTGACGCACTCGTTGGTCTCGCCGCCGTAATAGAAATCCTTCCAGTAGAGCTGGATATAATCGCCCCGCCGCTGGCCGCTGGTGAAGGTGACGGAGCGGTAATTGGTGTCGCCCGTGGGTGTGGTAGTAGGCGTCATACTCCGGCAGGTAGTCAAAGGCGTCCAGATCCACCTGATTGGTCTGGGCCAGCGTCAAACCGGTGTTCTCCAGCAGGAAAGCGTCCATATCCGCCCGGGTGAACTTGTCGGTGGGGCAGATCTGGCTGCCGTCCTCCGCCAACACGCCCAGCTGCTCCAGTTCCGCCTGACTGGGCGCCTCCCATGACTCCGCCGCCGTCATAGAACAGATCGTACAGGTTGATCTCCTGGGGCACGTTGTACAGGCAGGTGAGGAACTGGTTGTGGAGCGTGTGCTGCACCGCCGGATTCGTTGGTGGTCTGACTGTTGAAAAACTCCGTGTTGAAGAAGGCCAGCTCCTCGCCGGTGAGGAGGCGGGTCACCCCCAGCAGGTCATCCGGCCTGCCGCAGATCTGGTTGGAGAGGATGCGGAGCCCGCCGCCGGACTGCGGTTCCACCGTAACCTTCGCCCAGACCTCCTCCCCGGAACCGGCGGTGTCTACCAGCTGCGCGCCGCACTGCTCCGGCTGATAATAAAGGGTCACGGTATCGCCGCTGCGCTCTCCGGCATAGAAGCAGACATACCGGGGGCGTTGGTGTCTCCATGGAAATGGTAATAGGCGTCGTAATTTGCAAGGTAGGAGAAGCTGCCCATACTTAGCGCGTCAGTCTCTGCCAGGGGGCAGATCGACCCAGCGCACCGGGTCAGAACGTGATCCGCCTGCTCTGCGGTGATTTTGATGAGATCCACCTCCGGGTCATAAGCCGTCATAGCAGGTGTCCACCAGCTCTTGCCGTTCTGCGGCGGAAATGGCTGTTCCGGTGAAACGCCGTTGTAAAACAGATGATACATATCGATCTTCGTGGGATCGTCATAGACGGAGGTCAGCAGCTGGACGGGCCGGAAGGTGCAGTCATTCCCGGCAGAGTCCTGCCAGCGGTCAGCGGTGTTGAACGTCCAGCGCGTACTCCGGACAGCTCCTCGCCGGTCAGAGACCGCACGGAGGGCTTTGCCCCGGTGAAGGTGAGGACGCATACCAGCGCGGCGGCGGCCACCACCGCCAGCAGAGCGACGCCCACGGTGCGGCGGTTTTCCGCAATGCGGGTGACCCGGTCCTTCAACTCCCGCTTTCCCGCCGTCATGGTGGTGGCGGAGAGCATGGGGCTTTCCGGCTTCCGGGCCACGGGAATCAGCCGCAGCAGCGTCTGGCCGTAGGGGATGCGCTCCGATTCTCCCAGCCGCTGCAGCGCGCCCTCGTCGCAGGCCAGCTCGCAGTCCCGCCGGGAAACGATGGCGGCAACCCACACCAGAGGGTCGAACCAGTAGACTACAAGACACACGCACCGCAGCAGGCTCCACAGGGGGTCCACATGGCGGGCGTGGGTAGTCTCATGGGCCAGAACGTGCCGCAGGGTCTCCGGAGATTCCGCGGCGGCAGGAGTCAGATAAATAGCAGGATGAAGCAGGCCAAACAGACAGGGGGAGGGCAGATCCGCCGCCAGATACACCGGATAGGGGCAGCTTTCCACCGGGTAGGGTTTCCGGCTCCGGCGGAGACGAAGGCCATGAAGCGGAGGTTCGCAAGCAGGAACCACACCGCCATGATGGTCATCCCGGCGTGCCAGACGGCTTTCAGAACGGGGGTCAGAGGGATCTGACTTTTATACTCGATGGAATGGGTGATATTTTTCCCGTCGGTAAACGTCACGGTGCTGTCCTCTGTGGCGGTGTCCACCCGGAAGGCCTGATAGGGGGGCGGGGGTCTGGAAGACGCCCGGCGGGGCGGAGAGACAATGGTTTCCCGGTAGGGGGTCACATACAGGGCCGGGGCGGTGATCCGGGCCGTTACCGGCTCCGCCGCCGTCAGGACGTTGTGCTCCATGGCGGGCAGGCTGACCGGCACCAGCAGCCGCAGCGCCACCAGCCCCCACAGGGCGTACTGCACCCGGCGGGAGATGGTTTTTCGGAACAGCAGCCGCAAAAAGCAGCAGGGCAAGGATCAGAACGGAAGAAGTCAACAGGATCTCTTTCATAGTTTTCCACCCGCTTTCTCCAAAATGGCGGACAGCTCCGCGATGTCATTCTCTGTCAGGGCGTTTTTTTCCACCATGGCGCTCATCAGCAGGCCCAGCCCGCCAATCTTATCCAAAAAGGTTTCGGTTTCTGATTCGATGGCGTCCTCCCGGCCCACGGCGGGGAAATACCGCTTGGCCCGCTGGCCCTCCTCGTGCCGGACGGCCCCCTTGCCCTCCAGGCGGGAAAGCATGGTGATGATGGTGTTTTTCGACCAGCCGGTGTCCTCCCGCAAGGCGGCGGTCAGTTCCGTGATGGTCATGGGAGAGGTCTGCCACAGGCGGTTCATCAGCTTCCATTCGCTGTTGGAGAGATCAATTTTCATAGCGCACCTCGCTTGGTCATACAGTTGTCTACCTTTTGCACCACCAGCGTAGCAGAAAGGTAGACAAATGTCAACCTCGATTTGGTTACAAAACGGATACGGAAAAATCGGCGGTTCCGCCGTTGACCGCGGCTGCTTTTTGCCGTAAAATAGAGGTCAGTTTAGAAAAACAGAGAGAACGGAGAACAGTATGACTGATTTTGAACAACGGTATGTGGCTGCCCGGAAAGCGGTGATCGCCCGGGATCTGGCCCGGCTGAACCCCATGCAGCGTCAGGGGCCATGACCACCGAGGGACCCCTCCTGCTGCTGGCGGGGGCGGGCAGCGGCAAGACCACGGTGCTGATCCAGCGGGTCTACAACCTTTTGACCTATGGTCGGGGCAGCGACAGCGATGAGGTGCCCGACTGGGCCACGGAGGAGGATCTGGACTTTTTGGAGCACTTTCCGGATCGGCCAGACGGTGACGAGGTCTGCCGGGTCCACCGGCTCTGTGCAGTGGACGCCCCCCGGCCATGGGAGATCATCGCCATCACCTTCACCAATAAGGCGGCGGGAGAATTGAAGGAGCGGCTGGCGGCCCGTCTTGGCCCCGCCGCCAACGATGTGTGGGCCTCCACCTTCCACTCCGCCTGCGTCCGCATCCTGCGGCGGGACATTGACCGCCTGGGCTTCGACAAGGACTTCACCATTTACGACACCGACGATTCCAAGCGGGTCATCAAGGACATTCTGAAGGAGCAGAATCTGGACGAAAAGACCTTCCCCCATCCGCAGCGTCCTCTCGCCATCAGCGCCTCCAAGGACCGCTACGAGGGACCGGAGGTATTCCGCAAGAAGGCGGAAGCCACAAACGATTGGAAAAATACCCGGATCGCCAAGATCTACGCCGCCTACCAACAGAAGCTGAGCACCGCCAACGCCCTGGACTTCGACGACATCATCTACCACACCGTGACCCTGCTGCAGACGGAGCCGGAGGTGCTGGACTACTACCAGAAGAAGTTCCGGTATGTGCTGGTGGACGAGTATCAGGACACCAACCACTTGCAATACCTCCTGACCCAGCTGCTGGCCGGGGGATACCGGAACCTCTGCGTGGTGGGCGACGATGACCAGTCTATCTACCGTTTCCGGGGGCCAACATCGAAAATATCCTGAATTTTGAAAAGCAGTACAAGGACGCACGGGTGATCCGGCTGGAACAGAACTACCGCTCCACCCAGCACATTCTGGATGCCGCCAACGCCGTCATCAAGAACAATGAGGGCCGCAAGGGCAAGACCCTCTGGACGGACAACGGCAGCGGCGACATGGTGACAGTAAAGACCAGCTTCAACGAGGGAGACGAGGCAAACTTTGTGGCCGGGGACATCCTCATGGGGGTCAACCGGGGACGGAATTTCCGGGACACCGCCATTCTCTACCGAATGAACGCCCAGTCCAACGCATTGGAATACGCTCTGAAGCGCAACGCCATCCCCTATAAAGTTGTGGGCGGCATGAAGTTCTTCGACCGGGCGGAGGTCAAGGATATGCTGGCTTACCTGTGCGTACTGAATAACCCCATGGACGATCTGCGGCTCCGCCGCATCATCAACACCCCGGCCGGGGGCATTGGCGCGACCACTATGGATAAGGTGGCGGAGTTGGCATCGGAGCAGGGTGCCTCCTTTATGAGGTCATCCGCAATGCGGATCTGTTTCCTACTCTGAAAACCGCGGCGGGTAAGCTGACAAAGTTCGCCGATTTGATCGACGGCCTGCGCCGGGCCGGAGGGACGCTGGCCCTGCCGGAATTTTTACGATGAAGTCCTGAACCAGACCGGATACGTCCGGGTGCTGGAAGAGAAAAAGGACATGGAGAGCCGGGGCCGCATCGAAAACGTGCAGGAGCTCAAGTCCAACATTCTGGGCTTTCTGGACCAGGACCCGAGGACGCCACCCTCTCCGGCTTTTTAAATGAGATCGCCCTGTACACGGATCTGGACAGTGTGGAGGCGGATGACAACTGTGTGACCA
>VOFC01004795.1_pt1 | contig 29328 bp, 47 predicted proteins | sample 5384161 | NCBI WGS metagenome assembly VOFC01 (sample SAMN12384722, study PRJNA508395) | human gut metagenome | isolation source: healthy gut B | host: Homo sapiens | reverse complement strand
TTATTACGTATTGCTATCGCATACATCATCACGAAATTGCAGACCACGCGAATCCCGGCGATATCAAAATATTTTCTGGCAGAAGCGATCGTAACTCCTTCGCTCCAGTCGCGTAAGCTTCTCCTCGATACTGTCCGGCGTCTTGAGCCTGCGTTCTATGATGAATCGGGTTGTAATCGTGACGTGACCGCGAAATCTTCACTCAAAATCTCAATTGGTTCTGACTTCCTTGATGGCGGCTCGATAAGCATGTCTGAATGCCTCAAAACCCTCCTGATCCTGCAGCTGCAAATTATGGCGAATGGCCCTCCTCTTCAAACCCAAAGTTAATGATATTTTATTGACATAGACTATTATACTTACTATAATCTAAAAAGAAAGGCTTTCATGGTGAAGAAATCATGAAGAAGTGTTTTTTAACAGAAGCTGTATCCCCAAACACGCATGGACAGAACCAGTCTTGCAGTCGCTGCGTCGGCATCGGCGCGCCCTATCGGTCCCGGACAGCTGGACCTGCTTCACTGGACGAAGGCATCAGTCATTTGCGACGCCTGCGGCGCGGCATCACTCCCTCATCGATACGGCGCAGTATTACCGGGACTTATCCGCATATCCGGCGGGCACTGGAGGTCATGCACCTGCATCGAGGAAAACTGCGCGGTGCGGACAATCTGTTCATGGAGGAAAATCCATGCGGCGCGGTTTCTGTTTCTTCGGAAAACCTCTGCGGCGCGGTTGTTTCATTTCTTCGAAACCTCTGCGGCGCGGCGGTTGCTTCTGTTTCTTCGAAAACCTCTGCGGTGCGGCTTCTCCTGCTATGCGAGGCAAAATGGACGCGTCGGCAAGGATGAAGCGAAATCGAATTCTACCCCATGTAGCCTACGTTGACCGACCGCACACAGGTCGGATATGCTGCGCCCGGTCATCAGCTCCGTCGCTGGCATCGTCTTATGACGATATGATGGCAGCCATCGAGGAATGTCGGGACGCACTGGGTCTAAAAACCATCGACATCTTCCTGATGCATGAGGTGCGAACAGGGACAATTCGCGGCGCGCGCCGGCGCATGGCAGGTGCTGCAGGACGCCAGAGCGCGCGGGGTTGGTGCGCGCCATCGGCATCTCCACGCATCATGCTTGACGTGGCGCGCGCGATGGCAGACGTCTCTGCCTGCGATGTGGTTTCGCGCTGCTCAATTACCGCGGTATGGGATTCGCTGCGGGCAGGAAGCCGGTACGAAAGAGGATATGGTTGCCGCCCTCACAGTCTGCAAGGCGGCCGGCAAAGTATCTATACCATGAAAGCGCTCGGCGGCGGCAATCTGACCGCCGATTACCAAAAAGCGCTCGACTATGTGTTTTTGCACAGGACTGTGTAGACGCCGTCATGCTCGGCTTCACCAATACATCGGAAATTGACGATATGATGCGTTATTTGTCCGGAAAGATGGAATCTTCGACAATCCGGACGTTTCCCGTAAAAGATGTACCGTCAACCAAGAGGACAAGGCTGCGGCGCCTGCCTTAAAATCTGCCACCCAGGCGCTGTGCATTACAACAAAAAATGGACTGGCCGAAATCGACCAATCCAAATGTCTAACCTGCGGATACTGCGCCCAGGGCTGCCCGGTGCGCGCCATCATCATGTACTAGCCTGCCTCACACGCGCTGATCAGGCGCATACATGGAAATTGCCTTTTTGTCCCGCGCGCCGTTTAGATAAACACGACAAAATATCCTGCATCATATGCCCCTAAATGCAGTTTCGATTTTCTGTATCTGTCTTTAAGCCGTTCACTGCACCTTGACGTGCATGTTTCCATGACCTTGAGTGCCGCCTCATCCAGCGCATCATCATTGCTCTGCCACGCAGGCGGTGTCGATCGCAGAATCGGCACTCCGGCATCGCGGCCCTTTGGTGATGACCATGTTGGAGATCACGCAGATGTTGGTGACAACCCCTGCGTGAGCCCACGCTTTCATATTCGCAGCCGCGGTTTCTGAGATAATCCGTTCCAGCGAGCCGAAAGTCGGCTTGGAGAATACCAAATTCCTGCCTTGCTTCAGTGCGGATCCTGCCACAGCGGCCAGCCGCTCTGCTTGGACGCAGTGCGCGATTGGCAGATGCCTCCGCCCCTCCTGCGTTTCCAGATACTTTTATCATGGGTGTCCATGGTGAAAATCACCCGTCCGCCTCCTCGCCCAGAGCGCGCGATACGCCGCGATCTTCGCCGCAAGCGCGTCCTCGATGGCGACCTCCGCCTGCGGACAGCCCAAACCTGCCTCGGATACGAAATCATTCTTATAATCCACCACAATCGTTTCTTTCATGCTTCCATTCCTCTTTTTGCGCTTCTCTGGCCGCCACTCCCGTCTTTCTTCGCCGCTCGCGCCGCACGGCGCGTGAAACTGCGCCATGCAACGCAAAGCTCACCGTAGTGTCACGCCTTGTCCTGCATACCTTCCCATGCGTTTCACCGCCGCCCAACGCCCGGAAAGCGAATCCTTACACGCTTTTTTTCTTTTCCTTCTTCCGCTTCCGCCTGCAGAGCGCCTTCCGCCGCGCGGCACACTGCTTTTTACTTCGGCGTGCTGTTCTGTGGGCGCCCATGCACCATACAGGTGCCGGCTCGCCGCCGCGCCGCGCGTGAGACAGCCCGACCTTACCGCTTCCAGAAGTTTCGGCTCTGGTTCCGCGCGTATCGCAATTCCTCCGGCACAGTGCCGTTTCGCCGGACTCCTCGATGAGCGCCGTCGCGCGTGCGGATCGACTCCATATCGCAGCCGGTTTCAAATAGCGCAGCACCTGCGCGCGTCCTCCTCCACAGGAAAAGCTTGCGCTTCCGGCTTGTCCAGAAACATCTTCGTCGCGACCTTGATGATTGCCTTAATGCCAGCTTGCCGGATCAGCCTCGGCAGGAAAAAAGCAAGGCAGTTCTCTGAGCCAATTCTTGTCGAAATTGATGCGTTCACGCAGCTGCAGGCGGTTTTCCCGCTGTCAAGGCTGATGCCGACCGCAAAAATATAGTATTGCCTGTCGAAAGCGCCGGATTTCCCTGCCGCCTCTGCTCTCCGAAATCGTGCCTGCTTCGCCATCTGCCGCAGCTTTCTAGGTCGCCCTTTTGATCCATTTAAACTGCTCCAAGCCGCAATACCGCCTGCCTGCACGCCGCCGCGCCGTAGATGACCGTATCATAGCCCTGCAGCTTTTTGAAAACTTGTCCAGTGGAATCGCGCGGCAGCCGAGCGCTTTCGGCGATCCATTGCGCGTAGGTGGTCTCTGCCGCCGTATTTATTCTGCATACAGCACGATTGTGCGCTTCGCGGATCCACTTTTTTTCTCTATTTTGCATCATATCTTATGTTATTCTTCCTCTCCGCTTGTTCGTTTTGGCTTCCGCTTCCCGGCAACGCTGCGGCAGTAAGCGTACCTTCGGTCGGACAAGGCATACATGGTTTTATTGACGCCGGATGCGTCTGCATGGATGTGTCTTCATGCCAGATTTTATTCATTACGGCCGCACAGCAGGACGCTCATATTCGCGCGTGTGTTTGGCTGCCTATCCTGCTTCTCCTCCCGCTTTTGACATTGCCGTCACCGAGGATCGCCTGCATCTGACGCAGCAGCGATGTCGAGGCGTCGGCGCATGCCGTTTCGAGGGCGGATGGCCTTACCGCCCGGCGGATAGATCAAAACATCGTAGTTGCCCGGATGTCTCGCCAAATTGATCATAGCTGCTCCAGCGTGCGCTGCGGGTTTCCTTCACCGACGGAATGCGCAGCTTGATCAGACCGTCCGGTGGCGCGGCCGCACGCTTTGCCGCGTATCATGCATGCCTCATCGTTTTCGCATTTCCTTCCTGGCCTGCCGTTCTTCTGTATCCTTGACTCCTCGTCTGCCTGCACGCCGCCCGCGTTTGCCGCGCGTAGCCGCCCGTCAGCGCGTCTGTCGTAGCCGCCCTGCCTGCCGTAGCTGCAGCGGCGCTCCGGAAATCCATTCCTCCAAATCCAGGCTCCAGCTCAACATCGTCGGCTTTCAGCTTGGCGCTTCCTCCTCCAGCAGTGCCGCGGATTGCCACGACACTGCCCTCATGAATCGCGCCCAGACAGCGCTCGTACACATTCGGGAACACGACAACCTCGTCAGACCGAACAGATCCTCCAGATCGAGGAAAAGCCATCATCTTATTATTCTTGGTGATCAAGGTTTTTTTCGGCGATCAACCGCTCATAATGCACGCATGCCGTCATGCAGTTCGTTGCTCTGGTCACGCGCGAAGTTGCGTTCCAATACGCTCGCCGCCTCATCGCTGCCCTCCTGCAGTCCGGTTTCCCCGGCAGCAAGACGCGCGATATCATCCGCGGTCAAAGTACTGATCTGTTCCATTTTTTCCCTTATAGCTGTTGAGCGGATGATCGGTCAGATAGACGCCCAAGCATTTCCCTTTTCCAGCTCCAACTCGATGTTTCTTGTCAAACGGCGCGACATCCGGCAGCCTGCCTCCGCTCATCGCTTCCGGCTGGGATGCTCTCCGCCGCCAGATCGAAGAGCGACATCTGCCCCTCGATATTTTTGGCCGTGTTCTGCGCAGGCTCGACGAGGCTTTCGTAAATCGCGAGCATTGCCGCGCGGTTATCTGACAGACAATCACACGCGCCTGCCTTGATCAGACTCTCGACCGCCTTTTTTTGTTAACCAGCGAAATCTCCAGATTGTTGATAAAACTGAAAATATCCCGTGGCTCGCCTTTTTTCGGTCCGTGCGCGAATCATCGCGCGTCGATCGCGCCCTCGCCCACGTTCTTGACGCCCAGAAGCCCGAAGTGAATTTTACCGTTTTCCACACTGAATTTTTTCATACTCTTGTTAACGCAAGGCGGCAGGACCTCGATGCCCATGTCGCCGCAGTTGCGGATGTAACGCGCAATCTGCGCGGTATCGCCCATGACGCTCGTCATCAGCGCCGCCATGAACTCGACCGGATAATGCTTTTTTGAGGTAGCCGTTTCGTAAGCCACCACGCCGTAAGCTGCCGCGTGCGACTTGTTAAACGCGTACTGCGCGAAGCTGACCATATCATCGAAGATGGCCTCCGCGGCCTCGCGGCTGATCCCGTTACGGATGCAGCCCGGGATTTCGACCTCACCGTTTTCGTCCAGCTTGCCGTTGATGAAATATTCTTTTTCCTCCAGCATGACGGACATCTTCTTTTTAGACATCGCGCGGCGTACTAGGTCCGAGCGGCCGTAGCTGTAGCCCGCGAGATCGCGCACGATCTGCATAACCTGCTCCTGATAGATCAGGCAGCCGTAGGTAACGTCAAGGATCGGCGCCAGCTCCGGGCAGGCGTAACGGATATGGGCAGGATTCTTTTTGTTGTCGATATATTTTGGAATCGAATCCATAGGACCCGGCCGATAAAGCGCGATCCCCGCGACGATATCCTCAAAGCAGGTCGGCTTGAGGTTTTTCATAAACTGCGTCATGCCGCCGCTTTCGAGCTGGAACACCCCGCCGGTATTGCCGGCGGCGATCATTTCGTACACACCCGGATCGTCGTAATCCATTTTCGAGAAATCGATTTTGACACCATGATTTTTTCTCGATCATCTCGAGTGCGTCGCGAATGACTGTCAGGTTGCGAAGCCCCAAAGTCCATTTTGAGCAGCCCCAGCTCCTCGATCGTTGTCATCGTAAACTGCGTCGCCGGGCCTCTTATCCGACAAATACAGCGGCACATATTCATCGATCGGCGCCTTGAGATCACCACGCCCGCCGCGTGCGTGGACGCGTGACGCGGCATACCCTCGATCGCCTTCGCCATGTCGATAACCTCGCGCGTTTCCACATCGGACTCGTACATCTCAGCCAGTTCCGGACTGGTCGCGAGCGCCTTGTCGATCGTCATGCCCAGCTCAAACGGGATTGCCTTGGCAATCTGGTCGGTCTTGGCATAGCTGACGCTGAGTGCCCCGCCGACGTCGCGCACCGCCTGCTTGGCTTTCATCGTACCGAAGGTGATAATCTGCGAAACGCGGTCTCACCGTATTTGCGCGTCACGTAGTCGATGACCTCCGGCCTGCGCTCATAGCAGAAGTCGATGTCGATATCCGGCATGCTGACACGCTCCGGATTGAGAAAACGTTCAAAGATCAGATTGTATTTGATCGGGTCGATGTCCGTGATCGCCAGACAGTAGGCGACGATCGAACCTGCCGCCGAGCCGCGCCCCGGCCGACCATGATCTTGTTTTGCTTCGCGTAATTGATAAAATCCCAGACAATGAGGAAATATTCCACGTAGCCCATCGACTCAATCGTGCCGAGCTCATACCCAGACGCTCGATCAGATTCTGCGCCGGATCATCGCCGTAACGCGCAATCTGTCCGTCATGGCAGCGCTTGCGCAGATAGTCGCGGTTCGTCATGCCCTCCGGCGGCACGAATTCCGGCAGGTGATATTCGCCGAAACGGAAGTCAAACGCACACGCCTCAGCGATCACGTTGGTGTTCTCGATGGCTGCCGGCACAGCCGCGAAAATTTCCCACATCTCCGCCTCGCTCTTGAGGTAAAACTCGTCGTTCGGGAACCGCATCCGCTTCGTCATCGAGCGTCGTCGCGGTTTGAATCGCCAGCAGCACGTCATGCGCCTTGGCGTCCTCCCGCCGCACATAATGCACGTCGTTGGTCGCTGCCAGCGGGATCGAAAAGCTCCCGCGAGAGCTTCAGCATATCGTCATAGATCGCGCGTTCCTCCTCCAGGTGCTGATCCTGCAGCTCCAGATAAAAAATTCCCGCGCCGAAGATCTCCAAAAGCTCTTCGGCTTCGGCTTTCGCGCCCGCGTAATCTCCGTTCAGAAGCCGATGCTGCACGTTGCCCGCCAGACAGCCCGAAAGCGAAATGATGCCCTCGCTGTGCGCCCGCAGAACCTCCTTGTCGATTCGCGGCTTATAGTAGAATCCGCGTATAAAGCCCTCGGATACGATCTTGATCAGGTTCTTTTAGCCCGTCTCATTTTGGCAAGCAAAATCAGGTGCCCCTGTCCCTTATCCTTGTCGGATTCCTTGTCGGTCATCCGCCGCACCGCCGTATAGACCTCGCAGCCGATGATCGGCTTAATCCCCTGCTTCTTACATTCTTTATAGAAATCGACCGCGCCGAACATCACCCCATGGTCGGTGATTGCCAGACTCTCCATGCCCAGCTCCCGGCGCGCGCGACCACGTCCCGGATGCGCGCCGCCCCGTCCAGCAGACTGTATTCGGTATGTACATGTAAATGCGTAAATGCCATTCTGCCTCCTGTTTTCGTAACTCTTTCTGCCCGCCGCGCTGCGGCTGTTCTTTTTTTAGTATAACATAAATCATTCTTGGATAAAAGCTGCGATTGTGATAAAATAGGAAGTAATATCAGTTCACATTTTCGGAGGGATTTTTTATGAAAAAACCATTCAAAATATTGCTTCTTGTGCTGCTGGTTCTGGTGCTTGTCGTCCTTGGCTATGTCATCTACGTCTTTGCCAGCTACGACCGCATCGAGGATAACCTCACGCTCAAGGTCAACCGGCCGGAGCAAACCGCGGCGCAGGATGTTCAGACTCCACAGGCATCACAGCCGCAAACCGCGCAAATACCGATTGGCGAGACGCTTTCGCTCACCTCATGGAACATCGGCTTCGGCGCTTACACCGACGATTATAGCTTCTTTATGGACGGGGGAAAATATTCGCGCGCGTTCAGTGAGTCTGCTGTCGTGGATAATCTCACCGCCATCGGACAGGAACTCGCGGATTTTGATACAGATTTTCGCTGATCCAGGAAGTCGACATCGCCGCGACGCGTTCCTATCAGGTTGACGAGCGTGCCATGCTGGTCCGCAGTCTGGACGCAGACCATACGAAATACTGGACCTTTGCCATAAACTACGACTCGCCGTATCTGTTCTATCCGATTTTGGAGCCGCACGGCGCGTCCAAAGCGGGTCTGCGAGACTTTCAGCAATTACGCGATTACCTCGGCCCTGCGCCGCAGCCTGCCGATCCAGACTGACATCGCGAAGGTGCTCGATCTTGACCGCTGCTACTGCGTCAACCGTCTGCCTGCCGCGAACGGTAAGGAATTGATTTTGATCAATCTGCATCTTTCTGCTTATACGACCGACCCGACCATCGCTGATCAGCAGCTTGCCATGCTCTACGACGACATGGTCAAAGAATACAAAGCAGGCAATTACGTCATCTGCGGCGGGACTTCAACAAAGACCTCTTAGGCAACAGTCCGGAGATCTTTGGGGTCAGCGGGGAAGCATACTCTGGGCGCAGCCGCTGCCGACGGAGGATATCCCGGACGGCTTTCGTCGATCGCGCCGCTCGACCCGAACAATCCGGCGCCGAGCTGCCGCAACGCGGACGCCCCCTTGGGGCCCGCAGACGAACTTCAGGTCACCCTCGACGGCTTCCTCGTCTCGGATAATGTTACCGTACTGACAAAACCGCGTCGTCGATACCCAGTTCGCGTACTCCGATCACAACCCGTCCAGATGGAATTTTTGCCTGTCGTAAATTCCTGCGCACGCCCGTAGGGAAGTACATCGTGCGAGGGTCGAACGCGCGCGGCACTCTGGCTGCCTTGATCGCTTCTTCACGCGTGGGGCACTCTGGCTGCCTTGATCGCTTCTCCTCACGCGGGGGCACTGGCTGCCTTGGATCGCTTCTCCTCACGTGCGAGGCATTTTGGCTGCCTTGATTGCTTCTCCTCATGCGTGGGGCATTTTGGCTGCCTTGATTGCTTCTCACGCGTGGGGCACTCTGGCTACCTTGTGATCGCACGCGCGCGCCGCTTTTTGGCTCAAAAAGCGCGTAAAGATGTAACGCAATCGCAGTGCCTTCACCTTTTGCGCGTGACACAGAAGGCGAGCTGCTCGGTTTTTGGATGAAATCTCAAAGAATTTACAGCAAAATTGTTATCAGATATAATTTTACAGAACATTCCATGGGTATATTTTTCACTTCATCCAGAAACGTCCTCTTTGTGACAGCAGACAAAGAGAGATGCATGACATCTTTTTGAGCAAAAGTCGAGAATGGGAACTTTCCCTTGTTCAGCCCTAAAAAATCTCGGGCAAACTACGCGTCAAAACTCGGATAAAAACACGCGGCAGGGGAGCAAGCGGCGATACGCAACAGGTACACCCCTTTGTGTCTCCGAAACGTTTTGAGAAAGCACAGCGATATTCGCGCCTTCATGATAAAGGTTATAATTATAAAGAAAGCAAAGGAAGAATTTATGCGCATACTCGTAATCAGGCGATACCCATGGTGTTTGCGACCGTGTCTACGAAGTGTATCGCAAACTCACAAAACAAAAACCCGGTGGACTACATCGTCCACTGCGGCGATTACTGCAAAGATGCCGAGGAGATTCGCATGCGCCTCGGTGTGCCGGTAGCTTCGGTCCGCGGCAACTGCGACGGCGGCTTTGAGGATACCGACTTCTCAATCCTCGAAACCGAGGCTGGCAATTTCCTCATCACCCACGGTCACATGCAGAACGTTGACCTCATGCAGAGACCTCTATTACAAGGCTCTCGAAAATGACTGCGTCGGTGCTTTGTTCGGACACACGCATCGTGCTGTCTCTACACGCAGGTCGATGATGTGTACCTGATGAACCCCGGCAGCCTCTCCCGACCGCGCGACGGCTCCGGCGGCACCTTCGGCCTGCTGATCACCGACGAAGAAGGTGTTTGGGGCAAGATCTACCGGTATGAAGATTTCATGGCAGAAACCGGCGGAAGCCGCGTAGCTGCTTTGTCCGGCGCTGCAGGCACAACAGACGCGAATCCGGCAGCGGGCGCTGCAGGCACAACAGACGCGAATCCGGCAGCGGGCGCGGGCAGGCACAACAGACGCGAATCTGGCAGCGGGCGCGGCAGGCACAGCAGATGCGAATCCGGCAGCGGGCGCGGCAGGCACAGCAGATGCGAATCCGGCAGCGGGCGCGGGCAGGCATCGCTCCCGCGCATCCCTAAAAAAGCCGGAGGCCAAGGGTGGGCATCTCATCTGCGTGAGCTGCTCAACTATAGCGACCGCTTCTGAACCGCCCAAACGGCATTTAAAAACTTCACCGCCCTGTCTCGTGTACGCACACTCAAAGCGCATACACCGCAGCGCAACAGAAAGGAGACCATCTCATGGACATCAACCAACTCATCAAAGAAAAGCCTATCATCCCGCGATATGGCGGACTGCAAAAGAAATTTTTCTGGATCAATCCCGCGGAGCGATCAGCCTGCTAAGCTACCGTTCACGATGGCAGACATCGAGGACGCTCGAGGCAAGGCAACGCTTTTGCACCATATATCGCGGCGGCTTTTCCCGGAAACCTCCAAATCCGGCGGCATCATTGAATCCGAACGACCGAAAATTCCGCGCATGAAGGAACGCCTTGTCAAAATGACCGATAAGTTTGGTGGTCGGCTTTTCCCTCAAGCGCGACAGCGATCTGCCGGTCTCCGGCTCGATCAAGGCGCGCGGCGGCATCTATGAGGATTCCTCAAATTTGCCGAAAAATTGCGCTCGAAAAGGGTATGCTGCATTTTAGATGATAATTACGCAATCCTCACCGAAGCGCGCTTCCGCGACCTTTCTCGCAGTACTCTGTCGCGGTCGGTTCCACCGGCAACCGCGGACTTTCGATCGGCATCATCAGCGCGAAAAAGTCACTGTGCACATGTCTGCGGACGCGCGTCAGTGGAAAAAAAGACCTCCTGCGCAGCAAAGGCGTAACGGTTACGCGACTATCAGGTCTCGCGCAGGACCGAAGCAGCGGATGACCCGCGCTGTCACTTTGTCGATGAGATGGAAACCTGCGGATCTGTTTCGGCTACGGTCGGTCAAGCGCCTGATCGGTCAATTTGAAAAGGCTGGCATCCATCCGGACGCGGCACATCCGGTCTTCGTCTACATTCCGTGTGGTGTCGGCGGCGCGCCGGGCGGCGTGACTTTCGGGCTTAAGGAAGTCTTCGGTCCGTATGTCCATGTCTTTTTTGCGAGCCAACCCATGCGCCTTGCATGACACTCGGTTTGATCACCGGTCTGCATAACCAAATCAGCTGCGCGGATATCGGTGTGGACGGCATCACCGATGCCGACGGGCTCGCAGTCGGCAGAGCCTCCGGTCTGGTCGGCAGCATCATGGAAACCCCTGCTCGACGGCTGCTATACGGTGGATGACGCCAAACTATATCCGTACCTTACTGCACTGGCAGACAGTGAAAATCTGTATATCGAGCCCTCCTCCTGCGCGTCGTTTCCGGGTCCCTGCGCTTGTGCAGCAGGCGTCAGATTATCTTGCGGTCAAGGACTTAACAGACAGTATGGCAAACGCCGTACACATCCTCCATGGGCGACCGGCGCAGCATGGTGCCGAAGGAGGAAATGCAGCGTTACGAACGCGGAAAGGCTGCACAGGTATAGCAAGGCTGCCATGCGCTGATGCACAGCCTCCGCGTATGCAGCACGCATCGAAACAAAACGAAAGGATCTCTGATATTCATGAGCCACTCTGTTTTTATGTACTGACCGGGCGGAGGTTGAAGCGACCTTCCGCCTGTTGGAAGAAGAAAACCGCAACAACCCGCATATCGTCAACGGCATGATGGCGCCGCGCTATCTCAGCTATGACATGGACGCGCAGAGCGTTGTGATCGAGTATGACGTCAAAGACTGGGAAACGAACCGAGTCGGCATCCTGCACGGCGGAATTTTGTCCACCATGCTCGACCATGCCGCGGGAATCACTGTCGCCGCTTTTTGTCGGCGGCTGGGCGCCGACGGTCGACCTGCAGGTACACTTCCTGCGCCCCGGTCAGCCCGGCGATACCATCCGCGCGGAAGCCAGGATCATTGCCGCCGGACAGACCCTCGTGCATGCGGGAGGCCGTACTGACCTCCAAACCACCGGCAAGAAGCTGGCTGTCTGCACTGCTACCTTTCTTAATATGGCCGCCAGGGCTTCCGCGCTGTGATGCGCAGCTTTACGCTGCAGCGCGGGATGCGTGAGGCTTTGCGGCACGCGCAGCTATGCCAATGCCATCTATGCTAACAAAGAAGGAGAACTATGTCGCACATTTCCAAAGAACTCATCAGTAAGGCCGCCGAATTTTTTCCGCGTGGTCGGCGATGAGACCCGTATGAAAATCTTATGTACCATCGCCGGCGGCGAGCTTTGCGTCAACGACATCGCTGCTGAGGTCGAAATGACAAAATCGGCGGTCTCCCACCAGCTTCGTCTCTTAAAGAGCGAAGGTCTGGTCAAAAGCCGCCGAGATGGTAAAATATGTTCTATTCGCTGGACGACCAGCATGTCGTCGATATCATCGACATCGCTTTCATCCACATCGAGCACAAGATGCACGGTGCCGGCTGCGGCTGCGCACATTGCCACGCTGCCCACGACCCGCACTGCAGCCACGAACGCTAGCGCCGCGATGCCGACGCGGCCCTGACGAGCACCGCAGTCCCTGGCTGTTTTGCGGCGATTCACGTTGCGATCCGCACTGCGGTCACAAGCACAAGCCGGCCGCATGTGCATGGCTAACTTCGTATTCGCTGCCCGCGCCTGATGCCTATCTGCATAGCCCCTGCGTCGAGAAGCGGACGCCTGCTTACATGGTTCGCATGCCGCGTGCAGCCTCTCACACTGCAAAGCGGCCGCGCTTCTTTCCGTACACCTACTCCAGATTCAGCTTCAGGCTGAGAATCCGTTCGCTGACCACATGGAAGATCGCGATCTGCACCGCGAAGTACAGAAACGCTGTGCCCGAAACGATCTGGACGATCTGCCGGTAGGAAAAAATCGGTAAAGATCCGGTCTGAAATCACCACGATTGGATCTCCGAACGCGGTCAGCAGCATCGACCCAAGCAGGGGTAAGCACGACCCCGATGCCGATGTACGCCGCGACACTCCAAATCATCCGATGCTTCGCCATGAGCTGCCCGATAGAAAGCGATGCGTAAATTTTATAAACTTCTGTCATGATGCCGGCAAGTACCACGAGCAGGGCTTCCAAGGCGTACAGGAAACTCTCCGGATGCTTCCGGCATGCCTCCCCTACAGCTTGAAACAGTTCCCCGATTCCGGATAGATTACCGACCAGATTCAGCAGAACGATGGACACCGCCGCCAGCACCATGCTGATCAGTACCGTCACCGTTGCGGTCACGCCCTTCGACGCGATCAGCTGCCATTCCTTGACCGGCAGCGTATGCATCAGATACCCCTCTTCCTTGAGCAGCCCTTTGTAGAACCGCATCACAACGACAAACAGTGTCGCAACCACCAGGGCGATAAAAAAGTCCCACATACAGGAACATCGGTATTCTTGACAGCAGCGCCCCAAGGAGCTGATCGTTTTCCTGCGCCAGCGCCGACCTCGCGTAAATCCAGCCCGTAAAGCTCGTCAAATCGCCACAGCAGGCAGTGCCCCAGGGGAATCACCCCGATCTGCTTAAAGACCGAACGAAACTCGTACTTCATCAATTTCCCTGGCATCTTACTTCCCATTCTGAATTCCTCACGAAAATACCTCATCTACGGATTTTCCTTCCTGTGCTTTCAGCTCATCAACCGTCTCGTGTCTGACGATCCTCCCCTCTTTTAAGAAAAATCACCTCGTCCAGCACTCTCTCGATGTCTGCGATCAGATGCGTCGAGATGACGACTGTCGCGTTATCTGCGTAATTGTTGATGATCGTACCCATGATATAATCTCTGGCCGCCGGATCGACCCCGCGATCGGCTCATCCAAAGATACAGCTGGGCGTTGCGGCTCATCACCAAAATGAGCTGCACCTTTTCCTTGGTGCCCTTTGGACATACTCTGATGCGGTCGCCCTCTCCAATGCCCAGCGAATCACACATGTGAAGCGCTTTCTGTCTGTCAAAGTCCGCGAAAAGTCACTGAACAGGTCAAAGATGTCCTTGACCGTCATCCAGTCGGCAAAATAGTTTTTGTCCGGCAGATAGCTGACCTGCGACTTGGTGGTTCCGATCGGTGTCGCGTCGATCATCACGCTTCCGAAGTTCGGCTGCAGCAGCCCATTCAAGATCTTGATCAGGGTTGTCTTGCCGGAGCCGTTTGGATCCGAGCAGCCCGACTACCTTGCCCCTGCCGATCTTGAGATTCACATCGTCCAGCGCCTTCTTCCCCGGAAAGATCTTGGTCAGATGTTCACATTTACTAAATTTCCGATTTCATATGTCATAATCCCTTTCGTTTCCTCATTTTTACCCCTCTGCGCCATCCGAGGCGTCCGCTGCTTCTGCAGCGCCCACAGCATCTGCAGTGCATGCAGTATCAGCATCGTCTGTATGACACATATCGTCTCCACAATCTGCGCTGCTCCGTCGCTTGCAGACACTGTACTGGCGCTGCGCGCTCACTGCGCGCGCGCCGCCGCCCCTATCCGCGCCGCGACTTCTGCCAATGCCCCATGCAGAGAGTATCCCAAAGATGCCATCTCCTGCAGGAAGGTATCCACCTGCTTCTCAGCCAGTTCCCGACGCATCTGCTCAATCAGCGACAAATCGGTCGTTACCGTACGCCCTGCCGTCCGATTGGTGATCAGAAGCCCCCGTTTTCCAACCCGCCATCGCGCGCTGCATAGTATTGCGATTGACTCCCGCGTCACTTGCCAGCTCCCGGTACCTCGTCGGAAACGCGCCCCCGGCGCGTACTCCCCTGTGATGATGCCACGCTTGATCAGTTCCTTTCAGCTGCGGATAAATCGATCTGCTGTCGTCCAGATCCCAATCCATGTTCTCACCCCTTTGTTTGTTTTTCACTCCTGCGCGTCCTGGTATGCGGCTTCCCCTTGCGACTTTGCCGACTTGCTCACTTGTCTGCTTTGTCAGCTTTCATTCATTCACTGCGCGGGCGAGCTTCCTGCTCCGGCTCGTTCTTCGTCGCGCTGCGCCACGCAGCTTTTTATCCTTTTGCACGCCGCATGTTTGTTTCCTTTTTGTTTTGTATATTGTCCTTAAGCACCTAAGCACAATATCACTTTTTGTTTGCGCTGTCAAGCCTTATCGCAAAAATATTTTTCTTTTTTTGTTTTTCTTACCTGCAGGCACCGTTCTCTCCACTGTTTCTCGCTGTCGCTCTTCGGCGTTGCTTTATCCACTCGCTTAGCACCCTGTATTACACAAACAACGTCACCGAGTTTAACTATCACCAGCTCACTGGCGATTACCGTGATTTTGCCGGTCTTACACCCTTCCATATGACTGCAGCTTTGATTGGACACGAACTAGGATTTTGCGCGCATAACGAAATCAGAGATTTCTATGCGCACATGGCGCTCACCCATGAACGCCGCTTCGCAAGGTGCTTTTGACGTGATTCCGGAAATATCGCAAGCGATATTTCCATGCATAATAAAAAAGAGGACCGAAGTCCTCTGAAAATCATTTTGATTTGCGCCACCAACGTCCGGCACAGGGTCAAAACCATGTGCTTTGTTTCGTCCCGATATCCGGCGCAGAACCTATGCAAGATAGTGATATAAGGTCGAAAGAATGAAATACAGCAAAAAATCCAGAAATAAATATTAGCGCAAGTGACATACTCTTTTTCATTTCGCAGTCCTCCCTCTTTTCTTCTCTTTTTTAGTGATTATATCATAAGTTCTAAGCTCTGTCTACGCCCTCGTCTTGCAATTCTCCCTCCGTTTCCGTCTCGATCCGGAACTCCAAAGCCACCCTCTGTGCAGTCACTCCGGCCACGCCTCCCGGCGCCAATTCGATCTCCACCTGCGCGCCGTCCGCTTCCCTCACCATATTGCAACTGGGATAAGAACCATCCGCCTGCTTCGTGAGCTGCCCGGTCGCCTCCTGCCCCGTCGATATAGATCCTGACCGCAGTCACAGGGTTCGCCGTTTCTCCGTCAGGTCGCCGCGTGAGCATCATCGACATCATGCACAAAAGTGCTGCAAGCAGCATGCAGGTGAACGCCAGACGTCCGACCCGCACCCTTGCCGGTTTATTATGTTTCATATAAAAATCCTCCCTTTTCAAGCTTTCGGAGGCATGCACCCCCGCAAACGCCGCGCGGTACAGACTTTGTTCTCTGCGTCTGTTTTTGTTCGTTTTGCTCTGTCATACATCCGAAAAAGACCTCCTTCAAAATTTTGCGACCGCGCGCCAGTCTGGTTCCGCACCGTCGCCTCGTTCATCCTCAAAATCCCCGCGATCTCCTTCGTGTCATGTAATCCTCATAATAATAGAGGTGTATAATGAGACGATATTTTTTTCGGTAGCTTTAAGATCGCCCGCAGGATCTCATTGCGGCGCTCTGCCTCCTCCGCTGCCTGTGCCGCGTCATTCGCGTACTCCACGCGCCCGGCTCCGTCTGCAGACCCGCAAGATAACCCTCCAGCGGATATTCCGCCGCCGCCACGCCGAAAGCGAGATCTTCTTGCATTGGTTGACAGCCACGCGCAGCCAGTGCTTGAGATGCGCCTCGCTCTCAAATGCAGTATCACTTCGGTAGAGCTTGGGCAGTACCTCCTGCACGATATCATCCGCGTCGTATGGACTTTGAAATAGTTCAGCGCGATTGCGTAAATGCGATCCGCATATCGCTCCGCAACCGCCTCGAATACCGCGCCTTTCAAGACTGCGTACCTCCCCCTTCGAAATGCATTTTCACTTTATATCCCACAGCCCGTCAAAAACATCTTTTAAAAACCTTTTGATTTTTTTGTCAGAACGTTCTCCTGGTACATTTCCCTCATTCCATGAAAGACCGCCGCGCAACGGCGCGGCGGCTGTCACGCTAAAGTTCCGTTTTATCGCTTCACGCAGGTGTATGATCCCCGCGACAGGCTTTTTGCCCGATGGCCTCGCCGTATTTCACCTTCGTTTCCATCCGGCACGGCTGTTTTCCAAGATATCCGCGTATCGATCACGCAGCTCCCCTTTGGCAGCGCGACCACAATTGTAGAGCCGCCGAATTCAAAGCGTCCTTTTCATCGCCGCGCGTGACCTGCGCGGCTTCCTCATAATTGATGATTTTGCCGACCATCAGCGCGCCGACCTCCATCTGCAGGATTCTCCCAACATTCTCTGAATCAATGAAGCTGTAGCAGCGCGTATTTTCCTTTATAAATCGGATAAACCTCCGCTGCCGCCGGATTGACCGTATGATAAACACCGGGCAGCCAGTGATTTTGGATTTTTGGCCGCTGTCCACATAGCAATAGCGGTGATAATCGTCCACCGTCAAGCGAAAGCAGCAGCGTGCCGCCGTCAGACTGCAACGCGCGAGCGCCTTATCTCGCAAAAAGGCTTTCCATGGTATACATTCCTTTGATAGCAAAACACGAACTTTCGGTGATTTCATGCACTGTCAGTCTGCTGTCACATGGCGAAATCAAACGCGTCGCTTCCATGCTCACCGGCCGCATCTCCGGCTTGATCCTGCGCATAAAAAGTCATTGTATGAACGGAAGCTTCTTTCCTCATACTGGCTCATGTCAATCTTGTTTTTTTCAATGAAACGGGGAATCCCCACGCGCGAAAGTCTGCTGTTTAAGACCCGTCCGCCGAGTTTGGAAACCCAGGGCTGAATCAGAAGCTTAACACAAACTCTGCCGCCGCGAGTTCCGTACAGCCCGCGCGGAAACGATCCTGCCCTTCTCCGCCCTCGACGCGGCGGCCTGCTCGATCTCTGCAATCCATAGGCAAGCCACCCTCGCTAGGTCGTAAACAAGGGACCGCATGCCACTGCATGCCCCCGCCCTGCACAAAGGAAAAAATCAGCGCTGCTGCCAGAAGGCAAATCAAAAGCAGCACCTTGTTGCTCGGCTTACGAAGCTTGAAATTCGCGATGAACAGCATGCCGACCGTAAACAGCATGATTGTCAGAACAAGACTGAAGATCTGTGCCCCCACAATCATGGGATGACGAACAAGATCGGCAAAATAATCGCGATGGAAGTGATCGGCAGACCATAATATACTTTTTCGTATTCTTCCTCTTCAGAGAAAAAATGATTTGTCTCCAACACGTTGAAATATGCCAGACGAATGACACCGCTGACGCTGTAAAACGCGATGGCTAAAAATCCGATTCTGCCCGTCACGCCCATACAGTAGCACAAGAATGCCGGAAACGCGCCGAACGCGACCACATCGCAGAGAGAGTCAAGCTGAATGCCGAACAGCTTTTCATCGTCTGTACGGTCTGTTTTCCTGCGGGCAACCTTACCGTCGAACATGTCAAAGAAACCCGAAAGTGCCAGACAGAAGACCGCTGCCCCAATTTGCCCGCGTGCGCCAGCGTCATGCCGATGATGGAAGACACCAGACTCATATAAGTCAAAATTACCGTATAGTTATAAAATCCTATCATGTTTATGGTTTTCCTTTCCGAATATCACCAAATATGCGATTGCCGTAAACACCGCGCTGATGAAGCTGGGCATAAAAGCTCAGGCCTCTGGACACGACCATGATTGGCGTGATGAGTTTCACGCCGCATACGGGCGTAAAAATTCTTTTTCAAACAAATGCTCGCTGATTCCCAGACCGCCCGGCAGCGGCAGCATATCCGCAGCCAGGGAGATCGTGCCCTGCAAGGTGATCGTTTTCCGCCATGCCGATGCCGCGGACACCGAAAGCTGACAAAGACCAGATAGGTGACCGCAAAGAGCAGACAGCGCTGCGCGAAGGTGATCAAAAAACATGCGCGGTGATTCGTCTGTTCTTTTTTAATATACGCGGAGGCTTCTCGGTATTCATCCATATAGGCCGCGGCCTTACCCTTCATCGCGTTCCATCTTTCGCGCGGAAAAAGCGGTGAGAACCATTCCATCATCCGCAGTACCAGTTTTTGGTAAAGAGAGGACAGAATACCAGCGCGGCCATGAAGCTCACACAGAGCGACATTCAGCAGCATCCCCAGCTTCACCCAGAACAGCGCCGGTCTCAAAAGATGCATCAGCCGCCGCGGTCTGAAAAGCAGCAGCAGCGCGCCGATCATCACCAAAACGGTCTTGTAGGCAATTGTAATCAACAGCAAGATCATAGACGAAAAATGTGAACGGGGAGCTTATCCCTGCCCATAAAGACAAGCTGCATCGGCTGTCCTCCGGACGCCGTCGGCGTAACGAGGCTGAAGAAAAACCCCACAAAGAATACAGGCAGCAAATGCGATCAGCTTCGGTTTCTGCTTCAGATTTTTCATCAGATAGTAGATGATGAGCGATTCACACAGGATGAACGCCGTCACAAGCAGGAGGCCGATCAGCCAAACAGCGCCGCCCGCGCGTCTGATAAATCTGAGCACTGCCTTAAAATCCTCACCTTTGAATACATAAAACAAAGTCAGACTAAAGCACAGAATCAGAAAAACAGCGTTAAAAATGATTTTTTTTTCTTATCTTTCATGCGTTTTCTCCCATATCGCGCCATACCCTCTGATTGACACGCTCAAACATGCGCTGCACAGGGCGGTACCAGTTCGTGCGCATGCCCAAAGCGAACGCGAGCAGCGCCGTCAACAGTCCGCCTGCCACGTCCACAATATAATGCTGCTTTTGTAAACTGTGTGGAGGCGCAAATCAGCAGCGCGTAAACCAAGAACCGCTGCCTTGACCTCAAACTTCACCTCATGGCATCGGTAAATTCCCAACCAGCACATCAGGCTCACCAGACAGTGAATAGACGGGAAAAGATCATACGGCATATCCACATGGTAAATCAACGCAAGCAAGGCGTCACAGAAGCCAGTCGATTTCAAACTGCGGCCGCACATTGGTCGTCGGCAGCACGATGAAAAAAACCGCAGATGGTTCTTGACAGCAAATCTGCCGTTACGAAACGAAAAGAAACAAAAATTCCTTTGCTGTTGTATTTTGCGGTCATCACATAGCACAGAGGCCAGAACACAAAGCTGGATACATAAATCAAAATCCACCAGGATTGGAACGGCAGCGCCAGATCAAAAGGGCGTACTGAAATCATAATGTGGTCGGTTCGCGCATAGAAGCTGTGTGCCCCAATAAACGATGCAGTTCCATGCCAGACAGGAAAGCAAAGGAATGACCGCGTAAGGCGGTATGATCCTTGCGATTCCCTGTCGCTTCTGATCTGCGTAAATTGTGTTTTCCCTTTTTGCTTTTGTCCATAGCCGATTCCCCTTTTGTTTCGCGTATCTTTTTCATTATACTTGTTTGTCAAAGTTTTTTGCAATATTTTAGCGAGAATTGTCAGATTTTCGCAAGAAATCTTAAGATTTCGCGTTCTGGCAGCAAAACGCCTGCCGAAAAAGATTTCTGCATACTGCCTGCCACGGATGCGCGGCTTTGCAGGTGCTTTTGTCGTGATTTTGCAATATCGCACAGCATATTTCCTATATAAATAACAAAAACCCATGATCTATATGGGATTTCTGTGTAAGTCATATTTTCATCTAAGCGAGACTCTTGAAGAAATACCTCCTTCATGCTGCACTGCAGCGGATATCCGAGATCCGCAAAGGTCTTATCCATCGCGGCGAGCGTCATGCACAAATCCGCCTCGTTCGCGTTTTCGCCCATGTGTCCGATGCGGATGACCTTGCCGCCAGGACATCGAAGCAGCCCGAAATCATCACATTGTATTTGTCTCTTCATCGTCGAAAAGGATTGCCTTGGTCCGTCAAACCTTCCGGAACCTCGATGACCGTAACCGTATTGGAGTAACCGGATTGCAGATACAGGTGCAGACCTGCCTTCGTGAGCGCCTCTCTCGTCGCCGCCGCGATTTTGGCATGGCGCGCGTAAATTTCCGTATCCGCGAGCAAATTGTCCACCGCCGTGCGCAGCCCTACGATATCGCTGATCGGCATGGTATATGGGAAACACTTGTCCTCATAGTACGACAGGAAATTGAGCAGGTTCGCGTAAAACGCGGCCACCGGCGTTTTGCGTTTTTGCATCACCTGCTTCGCTTTTTCGCTGACCCATACCATCGTCAGACCCGGGGGCGCGGAAAGTGCCTTCTGAGAGCCGCCGCAAAGAATATCGATACAGCTCGCGTCAAAATCTACCGCCTCGCCGAACATGCCTGCTACCGAGTCCACCACGTTCAAAATGCCGTACTCCGCAAGCAGCGGACAAATCTTGGAAATATCGTTGAGCACACCGCTCGGCGTATCACAGTGAACGACCGTCGCGTACTTAAAGTCGGAATCTTTTTTCGAGAAAGGTGCGCAGCGCCCCACATCGATCGGATTGCGGTAGTCTGTGGTAAACAGGACAGGCTCTCCACCGTACATGCTGACAAAATCCGCAAAGCCCTTGCCGAAGATGCCGTTATCGAGTACCAAAACCCGATCTCCGCCTCCGTCAGACTCGCGCGCAGGCCGCTTCCAGACCCAAAATACCCTCTCCACCCAGAATGTACGCGCTGCCTGAGGCGTGCAGCAGGGTTTGGAGGTGATCGCAAGTCTCTTTTGTAAAAATCAAAGAACGCTTCATCCAGATCCGGATTGGTCGTCACAAAGCTCCTTGCTCTTCTGACATTTTTCGCGAACCTGTGTCGGTCCCGCTGTCATAATCTTATACATCGCTCTTTCCTCCTGTTTGCAGTTTTAGTATCTCGCCGCGATCTGCTTCAGCTTGCCTGCGAACGGAATCACGATCACACCTGCTGTCGCGACCTGAATGATGTTTCCCGGAATCGAGCCGAGCGGAGCGACCCAGTTCCCGAAGAGGATGCCCTCGGCAAGATAGTATCCCGCGATTTTAATGATGAGCGCCGCGATGACCGCGACAGTATTGGCGATGATAGGGCGTACCTTCAATTTTTTCGGAAATCATTCCCGAAACATAGCCCATCAAGCCTACGATGACCAATGTAAACGGCGCCCATGCTGTCCAGCCTGAAATCAGATCGAACAGGCCCATGCCAATGCCGCCTGCCAGAGCGCCGGTGCGTTTACCGAAAACAAAGGCGCCTAAGAACATCGGCACATTGCCAAGGTGAATCAAGCCGCCGTTTCCCATCAGCGGAAGTCTGATATTGATAAACATCGTCGCCGCGAACGTCAGCGCGATAAAAAGCGCGTCAATGACCAGCTCCTTTGTCTTGTCCTGCGTTGAAATTGCTGCTTCTCTTTTGTGTACTCATCGTTTATTCTCCTTATCCTTTTTGGTTGATGCTACTATCATACCGCAAATCTATATATATGAAAATATATAGTTTTATTTATTTTAATATATACAGTTTTCATTCCATCCGACAAGATAAGGATTATTTTTTGTTTTATAGATACAGTTTTTTCTTTTTTTAACTTACGTACAGACAGAGAAATCATTTTTCGTCCTGCGTTTTTATGGTGTTACCGGTGTTCCGGCTTTTTTCATTCAGGATTTCCATAAATTCCTCGCCGGTAATGGTTTCTGTCTCATAAAGGTGTTTTGCAATTTCGTCAAGCTTTTCGCGATTCGCGCGCAGGATTTCCTTTGCTTTTTGGTGCTGCCCGCGTACTAGCTCGGAAACTTGCGGTCGATCTTCGCCTGCGTTTCAGCGGAGCAAGACAAGGTGGTATCACCGCCCAGATATTGGTTGGTGACGGTTTCCATCGCGACCATATCGAGAAAATCTTCATCCATACCGTAACGTGTAATCATCGCGCGCGCCAGCTTGGTTGCCTGCTCGATATCGTTGGAAGCTCCCGTTGAGATACTGCCGAACTGTACTTCCTCGGCGGCGCGGCCGCCGGTCAGTGTCGCGATCTTGTTCTCTCTAACTCTTCCTTTTGTCATCAGATAGTGGTTGCCTTCCTCCACCTGCATGGTATAGCCCAGCGCGCCGGAGGTACGCGGGAATAATCGTAATCTTCTGTACCGGCGCGGAATTGGTCTGTTTCGCCGCGACCAACGCGTGTCCCACCTCGTGGTACGCGACGGTCCACTTTCTCGGAATCGGTGAGGATCGCGTTCTTCTTTTTGATAACCCGCGATAACCACCTCGATAAGCTCTTCCAGATCTTCCTTGCGAAACCGCTTCCCGATGATCTCTGACCGCGCGCAGCGCAGCTCATTGATAATGATGTTGGCAAGCTCCGCGCCGGAAGCGCCGGAAGGCCATACGCGCGCAACCTTCAGGTAATCCGATCCTCCGCTGTCTTGACTTTTTTTGCGTGTACCTTGAGGATATCTTCCCTTCCTTTGAGATCCGGCAGTTTCTACCGGAACTCGACGGTCAAACCGTCCGGTCTCGTCAGCGCCTGGGGTCGAGCGATTCCGGACGGTTGGTCGCCGCCAGAATGATAACCCCGTTATTGCCCTCGAAGCCGTCCATTTCGGTCAGCTAGCTGATTGAGCGTCTGCTCCCGTTCATCATTTCCGGCAAACTGTCCGTCACGTTTCTTGCCGATCGCGTCGATTTCATCGATAAACACGATGCATGGTGCTTTTTCCTTGGCCTGCTTGAAGAGGTCGCGCACCTTGGACGCGCCCATACCGACGAACATTTCAACAAATTCTGAGCCGGACATGGAAAAGAACGGAACATTTGATTCGCCTGCGACTGCCTTAGCGAGCAAAAGTCTTTCCCGGTTCCCGAGGGTTTGGCGAGCAAGATGCCCTTCGGCATCGACGCGCCGATCTCTTTATATTTTCCGGATTATGCAGATACTCGACGATTTCCGCCAGATTCTCCTTGGCCTCATCTTCGCCGCCACATCGGAAAAGTTTTTAATCCGTCGATTTTGATATGTAGATCTTGGCGTTGGATTTTCCCTGCCAAAGATCATTTGAGTTGCCGTCCTTGCCGCCCATCATTTTTTGACCACAGATACTTTCCCGATGGTAATGCCACAAAAATCAGGATCAGCAGAATCCACAGTCCAGGATATTCGTCGAGCGGCGACATTTCTTCAATCTTTCCGGGTACTTGAAAACTTTGCGCCGGACTCCATACAGTCTCTCGGTACGGTCAGGGGTCGTCCATCAGCCCCGTCTTGTAAATTTTTGCTGTTGTCTTTATTCGTAAAAATAATCTGGTTGCTCTGGATTTCAACCTGCCCGATCTCGTATTTTCGGTCATGGACATGAAGGTGCCGTAATCTACCTCCTCGACCTGCTGCTCCGCGATATACGGCATGCAAGGCGTTAAAAAGCATGAGCGCAAGTAATACGATCAAGTATTAATAATTTTTTTTCTTCCGGTTTTTTCACCTCGTGCCCAAGGGATCCTCCTTTGTCATTTCGCGTGTTCGCGTTTGTTTCCACTCCGTCCGCAGATGCGGCGTTTCCGGGCCAGCAATGTCGTGCGGAGAATGCGCCTCGTCAAACGCGCCATTGTATCCGGCATTTCGGCACATCGCGTGTTTCCGCGAACCTTGCCTCACGGCATTTGCCGTATGCTAAAGACTATTATACCACCTATTTCATCGATTTCACATCCCAAACTGATTTTTTGTGGCAGGTGGAAGGTGGCAATCGTGAATTTTTTGACTTTCGCAAAAAAAAAAAAAATATGATAGAATAAATGGGTATGTAACATTCATCCATGGGGTTATGGACATTGAGATGGAGATAGAAAACGGAGAAAATCACAGGAGGAAAAACATTGCACAAAGAAGGTATCACTGACACGCAATCAGCACAAATTCCTGCATGCGGCGCTTACCGTCACCTTAATGGCCGCGCTCGTTCTGCCCGCCGGCCTGTCCGGTACCGGACCGCATCGGCACAACAACCCGCCGCCACAGCGAAAACAGCGACAGCAAGGCTACCATCATGCTGACAGGAGGATTTGATTGTGCCATCCGCCTGCAGCAACAGGCCGCTTATGACGGAGGAGACGTATGACTTCACACCGACTTTCCGCTATGTCAAAAAATCTTCGCGCGGGCGGATCTGGTTGTCGGCAATTTAGAAACATTGGTAAGCAAGAGCCTGCCGCTGTCCAAAAGGAGCATCAACTATAAGCGTGCAGACAAGGCCGTATCTCAACGCGCCGGACAACTTTTTGGATGCACTGAGCTATGCCGGCTTCGACGTTCTGATTACCGCCAACAACCATGTTTGTGATGGCGGAGAAACAGGAATTCAGGAGACTTTGGACGCGCTTGACGCGCATGGATTTGCGCATACCGGCTCATTCCAACCGAAAACGTTACGTACTCGCCAAAGCTGATGACATCAAAGGTCGGCATTCTCGCGTACGCAACGTATTTTAACAAAAAAGAACAATTCCTCGCGGGCGTAGAAAGCAGGCTATATGCTCAACCGCGCTTCTGAGGAACCATTAAGGCAGATGTCAAAGCGCTCAAAGGCCGGCGCGGGTACATCATCGCCTACAATCACTGCGGTACCGAATACTCGCAGGTACCTGCCGCCGCAAGGCAGCGGCGCTACGCCAAAAATGCTCGCCGGAGCCGGTGTGGATTATATCATTAACTCGCACCCGCATGTCATGCAGCCCTTCGGCAAGGTCAAGGTAAATGACACCGTCTATCCGGTGCTCTACTCCATGGGAAATTTCGTTTTCCGGCATGACCAGATCACAACACCAAGGGAGACCATCATTCTTTCTCTGACCCTGCAGCGTGACGAAATGGCAAGGTATCGCTCAAAAGTCAAAGGTATTATCCTTGCTACATGCTCGATTTCTATGAAAACGCAGTCTTTTTCGTCCTGATGCCCGAAGACAATCGCTATAATGACGGCTTCTTCGTGAAAACACCCGTCTCCCTAGAAGGAAATGCGCGCGCGCACTTTGAGCACATTCATGAGGTGGTCGGACATCTGTATTGACCGGCGCGCGGCGGTAATCTTCTTCACGGAAGACCATGCGCCGTATATCAGCGATATGTGTTGCCGCGGCCATCCTCATGTTCACTGACAGCACGCAGCTGGATGAGATAAACCTGCCCTTTTCGCAGAGACGTAAGCTCTGTGAAAGGGTATTTTTGTTGACCGTCGCTCTGATATTGTTTCTTTGCGAAATCTGCTTCGGTCGCGTAGCGCAGTTCATATCGGTCCCACCGCTGACCGGATTCCAGCTGATATCTGCGGATTCATCGCCGCTGCGTCTTACAGAAAGGCGTGTCGTTCTTTTCCGGACAAATCTCAACCGTAAAGCGTAACGCGGCTTGGCTGCGGAGACGCGATTGCCCGTCGTCTGCGCGTAAATATACACGCGTCCAAGTCCCTGCGGCGTAACGAGGCCGTTCTCCGAGACTGTCGCGACACCTTCGTTACGGCTTGCCCAGGTGATGCCGGTACCGTCTCCGTCCGCGCGCGCCGAAAGCTGCAGCGGCTTGTCACTGTATCATACGGTATCTCATCTTAGATGTGGTCATTTTTTGTGGTTTGCCAAGAATGGGTATAAGCCGCTGTCGCAGTGCCGGTATAGCGTCCCCTTGCCGGTAACCACGACCGTATACTCACCAATCTCGGTACATTCCTGTATCTCCTTGCCGTCCGCGTCTAAATACCTGACTATGTATCGGCGCGAGCGTTTCGGTAATAGTTTCTATCTCCGGTGATTCCGCCTCTTCTTCATCGCCTTCCTCCCCTGCCGGCGTGTGGCAGCGTTTCCCCGTCCACAGTTCTACTATGCGCGGCCGCAGACGCGTCCACCGCGTCAGCGTTACGCTTCTTTGTGCCAAAAAAGAATTCTCCGCAGCGGCGGTGCCTGATTGTTCCTCACTTGCCTCCGGCGATGTTGACTGAGGCTTCTCCGACTTTGTTTGTCTGCCCTTCCACCTTTGCCTGAGATTCCTCCGGCTTTGTCTGCGATTCCTCCCGGTTTACGCCTGGCTTCGGCTTACTGACTTCCCGGGTATAGGTATAAGTGACCGCAAGCACCTTCGGTGTCTGTGCCTGCCTGTCCGCTGCAAACCGCCAAATAGCGATCCAACTTGACAACGCAATTCTCCATCCTGCGCGGCGTGTTGTCCGCCTGCGCAGCAACGCCCTGCATCCCTGCGTCCACCATCTGCACCTGCGGCAGCGCTCTTCCCGCAATGCTCCCGCGCCCACCGCAGTCTCGGCAAAGGGGCGCTGCACGTCACCAAACGAAAGCAGCAGAGCCAGCAGCCCTGTCGCAGCTTTTCTCCATCTATGCTGTGTCTTTTGCTTGTTCATTTTCATCCATTACCCCTGTAAAAAGGCGGCCGATGGGCCGCCGTCATGTTTTAATTCGTGTCTTCATTTTAGGTCTTGCTTCGTATTTCTGTTTCTTGAAGCTTTCCCCCGTTTCACATCTGCGGCGATATGTTCTTTCTGCATGCCTTTAGCAATATCAAATGCGTCGTAGCCGTCCAGTCTCGAGATTTCTTCGCGTGTCAATTCTTTGAATAACATCTCAATCAACTCCGTTCCGTAATGCTCCATAAATTCTGTGAGGACACCTTCCTTTTTGGCACTGCCCCATGATCTGCACCATCACAGCATTACTTAGCTGGTCGATATGTCCGTAGCTGCGGACGATCTCCACAAAGCGGCTATACTGCCTGAGCGTCTCACATTTTTTTAATATTTCTGCGTTCTTCCCTGTATATATTATACACCTTGGCGATGAGTTGTAAAGCATCTTCTTCCGCCTCTTCCTTTTCGCCGAGATAGGCATCTGTCAGGCGCAGCTCCTGATATTCCGGCATATCTTCCGATCCGTTGTACAAGACGATAAAGGAAGGTCTTGGGATCCGCAGTGTTTTTTCGCGATACAGCTGTTTCGTGTCGATCATACGTTTCAGTACAGTCGCGATGTACAAAAGGTCCCGGAGCGGCAGATTGCCGTTGATGCTCGATTGGTGTTCCACGAGTACGACGAATCGCTTGTCCAGTACAAAGGAAACGTCGTTTTTGAGTGTGCGAAACAGGACGTCCTTAATGGTCACAATGTCGATGGCGGTATCCATGCCATAATTGGTGTCAAAGATTGCGTTGTACAGTTCGATCAATTTCTCTTTTTCATGAAAGATCGTGACGAAAACCGAATCCTTGTAGTTTCGTTCCAGTTCCGCTGTTTCTTGCGGCTGTAAATTCAATTCTGCTTTTTCTGCTTTTTTCATAAAAGTTTCTGACTCCTTCCCCTTACACACAAGCAAATGCTCTTGCAGGATTCTGCAGCTGCGCTGGCTGCGAGATGCAGCGCAGCAGTACCTGCTTGTGGGATGGCTCCAATGTAACAGAAAATCAAAACTAAATCAACTATATTTTCTAAATATGTCGTATTTTGGTATCTAAATGTAAGATTTTGAGCTTTTTATTGTAAATCGTTTGATGGGACGGAAGTAAGCGTCAAAACATGCGCACCTATGCAAACTTCAAAAATATGAGAGAATGCTCCTGACAGTGATAGCCAAAACAAGTGGATATATGAAAGAATCTGAAGCACAGGAGGACAAACAATCGAAAGAACCATCTATGGGCGAAGGGAAGCCGCCTGCCTCAGGAAAAAAGAAAGGCCACAAGAATCAGCTTTTAAAACCGCTGCCAAAGAGCGGGCTGAAACCGTTCGAATACTTTCAGCACCTGCTGGAGGAATTGCCGCAGATAGACAGAACCGATAAAGAGAAACTAAAAAGATACCTTCCATATTCGGATGCCCTGTCCTGCTTACTGCAAGGCACCGGACCAAGAAACAAACAATTAGCGTGCACCGTCAGTGCCGCAGGCAAACACAAAGCAGTCATGCCGGCTAATATACAGTTAGCCAGTGTGACTGCTTTCTTCATGCCCTATGTGCGCATGGCTTGACGCTTACTTTCTTCATGCCCTATGTGCGCATAGTTTGACGCTTACCTCTGTCAAGGCGCGCGATAAAAGGGCGGCTTGTGAGCCGCCCCTTGGGTTATTTTGTTTGGTTTTGTTACTCTGTGTTATTTCACTCTGACAGATCTCCAACCGGACCATTTACCATAGTAGGTCAGTTTCTTGCCGTAGTCGTTATAGACTTCCTTGACGGCACGCACCTTTACATAGTAGGTGTAGCCGCTGTTCAGTCCGCTGAGTGTCGTGGACTGCGTCGTGTAAGCATTTACAGCCGCATTGACCTTTTTAGTCTTGTATGTGCCCTTCTTGAAGCTCTTATTCTTAGAATATCTGACTTCATATCTGGTTACGTTATCCTGCTTGTTCCAACGAACCTTGATCTTTACCCTTGCCTGCAGTCCATGGCTTGCGCGTCATCGCCGCCTTGTTCGGGTAAACCTTGATAACCGTTGAAGTCGTCACCGGATTGTATCTTACATTTCCCGTTGTCGAAATCGTGATCTTCGCTCTGCCTGCCTTATACGGAGTTACATTACCGAAAGCAT
>VOFC01002704.1_pt1 | contig 29331 bp, 49 predicted proteins | sample 5384161 | NCBI WGS metagenome assembly VOFC01 (sample SAMN12384722, study PRJNA508395) | human gut metagenome | isolation source: healthy gut B | host: Homo sapiens | reverse complement strand
ATACAGTGGCAAATGCAAATTACCGTGGTGCAGATGTGGACTGGTATGTAAAAGCAGACGATATTGTTTTGAAGAACAAAGGCACTCATGCCGGAAATTCACAGAACAATGTTCCACAGCAACCGCCGAAGAAATAAGTCTGTAACTAAAGGGATTTTCATTGTATTGTTCAAATGTAATTGATATAATATAAAACAATCAAATCGGAGTTTGAAGCGGAGGTATGTATTATGAATATATGTATTATGAATATAGGATTTTGGTCGTGTATAATTTTGGTAATACCATTTCTGATTATAGGTGTGTTATTTGCGATTTTTAAGGAAAAAGCAGCAAAATTTGTTTCAGGATTTAATTCATTTTCTAAAGAAGAACAGGCATTGTATGATAAAGCTTATATCTCTCGTGATATAAGAAATCAGTGCTTTATGTCGGCTATTATAATGTTGGCAGGAGCATTATTATCCTGCTTTTTAACCTCATATATAGCTATACCAACCTATATTATTTGGTTAGTTCTGTTTTTTAGAGAAGTCCACTTTGATAATCATAAAGCGTTTGAAAAATATTTATTAAAGTAAATTCAAGTTTGGAGAATTGAGAAAATCGGTAGTTGTGAACTTAGAATTAGAGGTGTTGAAAATGAAAATAATAATTATATTTATTGATTTACTGATGGCAACTGTTCTCTTTTTTTTGTTGGAAGATTTTTTTATCAAATCAAGGAATACAGAAAGAAGTGTGCTGTTTTTATCAGGAGATTATACTGGATTAAATACAGAGAAAATATGCAGAGTTACTGGAAAACGGATTAAGACATGGGCAATGCTCTTTTGTCTTGGCGGTATAATTGATTTTATCAAGCCGGGCGCAGGAATAATAATAGTTTCCGTTTTTTTTATTATCTTACTTGTATTTCATTTGGTTGATATGACTATAAATCGAGACAAGTACCGGGTATAAATTCCAGTTTTACAATTCAATACTTATATTCACAAAGCAGTTAGTCTACATGATTGACTGCTTTTCTTATGTCCAAAGAAAGGAGTATATATGAAAGTATGGCAAAAATTTAAAGGGAACAGGATTCGTGCCAGTGACAAATCACTGGTTTATCATTTCTGTATCGGCTGGCTGTTGCTCCTGTTCGTTGCGGTATTCCTGCTACTGAACCTGCGACAGCTCCTTGTTACCGACTGGAAAGATTTTAACCTGCTCCATGCCGGAATTACTTGGACTGCCTACAATTCCATTACGGTTCTGATAGCGACTGGTGTTTGTGCATTGGTCGCTTTCCTCTACTACCGTTACGGATATGACCGTATCAAGCGGTTGCTCACAGACAAAAGCTGGCTCGTATGGTGCTGGAAAATAAATGGTATGAAGCGGAGAACACCAAAGACAGCGGTTTTTTTTCACTGACCTGCAAAGCAGATCAAGAGAAAAAAAATCGTGTGGTTTCCGAAAATCTACTATCAGATGGACAACGGCTTGCTCCATATCCTGTGTGAAATCACAATGGGAAAATATCAAGAACAGCTCCTGTCCTTAGAGGATAAGTTGGAATCGGGGCTGTACTGTGAGCTGACCGACAAGACACTGCATGACGGCTATATCGAATACACCCTGCTCTATGATATGATAGCGAACCGTATTTCGATTGATGAAGTGGTTGCCGAAAACGGCGGTCTGCGGTTAATGAAAAATCTGGTGTGGGAATATGATTCACTTCCCCATGCCCTTATCTGCGGTGGTACAGGTGGTGGAAAGACCTATTTTCTGCTGACCATCATTGAAGCCCTGCTTAAAACCAATTCGGATTTATACATTCTTGACCCGAAGAACGCTGACCTTGCAGATTTGGGAACCGTCATGGGAAATGTCTACCACACCAAAGACGATATGATTGAGTGCGTCAATGCCTTTTATGAGGGCATGGTCACACGCTCGGAGGAAATGAAACTGCACCCGAACTACCGTACAGGAGAAAACTATGCCTATCTGGGACTTTCTCCACAATTCCTTATCTTTGATGAATATGTGGCTTTCCTAGAAATGCTCACAACAAAAGAAAGTACCGCCCTGTTAAGCCAGCTAAAGAAAATCGTTATGCTCGGCAGACAGGCTGGATACTTTCTGATTGTGGCTTGCCAGCGTCCAGACGCAAAGTATTTCGGGGACGGTATCAGAGATAACTTTAACTTCCGTGTGGGGCTTGGTCGCATGAGTGAACTCGGCTACGGTATGCTCTTTGGAAGTGATGTAAAAAAAGCAGTTCTTCCAGAAGCGAATCAAAGGACGTGGATACTGTGATGTGGGAACAAGTGTCATATCTGAATTTTATACTCCCCTTGTACCCAAAGGCTATGATTTCTTGGGTACGATTGGGGGACTTGCAGGAAGGAGAACAGAAAAAAAGGCTCTCGAACAATCCGAAGCCTTACTTTAATTTCAAGATGTCATTAGGTGTGCAGTCCAGATATTCACACAACTTTGCTAAGATGGAGAAGTCGATTCTGGTTACTTTATTTTTGCAGTAGTTGTTGAGCTGTGTCCTCTGTAAATTACAGGCTTCACAGACTTTGTTTTTACTGATATTCTTTTCTTTGAGAAGATTTTCTAAATCCATGTATACTGTCATTTTTGTTTACCTCGTCTTTTTAATCAAATTATAAATATAGCTGTATTGAAAAATAAGCTGTTTTGCTCTACACTTGTACTGTAATACAGGTGTACGGAGGAAATTAAAATGATAAGAAAACGGACAATAATTATAGTAATCACTATACTTCTGCTCTTGGCAGGAATCCTGTTTTACCTGCAATGGGGACGGCAGATGGACGTATCTTCTTCGTCTGGCTCTGGCTCTGATAACCATTATGAGCTACGGGTGTCGGTCATACTCAACACTTTGGTCGTGACCGATCAACAGAAATGTGCGGAACAAATATTTGAAAAATGCAGGGACAACTCTTTTCACAGTGTCCGTTTCAGTTATGATATTCAGATTCCCCCACGCACTTTCTGTTACGGTCTACAAGAACCAGAAAGACGCTGAATCCGGCAACTCGGCATTTAGCTTTTCCTATCGGCAGGAGAACCAGATAGACGGCACATACAATATTGTGGACAATCCAGAAAAATTTACTCTGGAAATGGACTGATTGCACACATAAGGCAGGACGGACAGGTGGCGTGCGAAGCGAAAGCCACAGGTACGGACTTCAGCCTTTGCTGGTGGCGGTAGCCACGCCAGCAGACAATAGCCCCTCGGTATCTAACAGAGGGGCACAAATCACAAGGAAACATACACAAAAGTTACCGATTCTTGGCTGAAATCAAGCGTTTGGTAGCTTTTTTATTGCTGTGACATTGGACTAAAAATGTCACAGTTTTTTTTCGTAAAGGGGGTATCGCACTGAATGATACAGAGTGGATACAGGATTTTGCAGACAGACGTTTGCAGTACGGTGTATCCCAGACGAAACTTGCGGTCATGGCTGGAATCAGCCGTGAACATTTAAGCCGTATCGAATCCAGCAAGGTGGCGGTCACAGAAGAAATGAAAGTGAAACTTTTGGAAGATCTGGAAAAATTCAATCCAGAAGCACCGCTTACCATGCTGTTTGATTATGTGAGGATACGGTTTCCGACACTGGATATTGGACACATCATTAAGGACATCTTACAGCTCAATATCCAGTACATGATACATGAGGACTTCGGGCATTACAGCTACACGGAACACTACTACATCGGAGATATTTTCATATATACTTCTCCCGATGAAGAAAAAAAAAAGGCGTCCTGCTGGAACTGAAAGGAAAAGGCTGTCGCCAGTTTGAAAGTTATCTGCTGGCACAGGAACGGAGCTGGTATGATTTCCTTATGGACGCTCTGGTGGACGGTGGTGTGATGAAACGCCTTGACCTTGCCATCAATGACCATACAGGAATGTTGGATATTCCAGAACTGACCGAAAAATGCCGGAATGAGGAATGTGTATCGGTGTTCCGTTCCTTTAAGTCCTATGCTTCCGGCGAACTGGTCAAGCATGAGGAACAGGACAAGGCTGGTATGGGTTATACGCTTTATATCGGCTCGCTAAAAAGTGAGGTGTACTTCTGTGTCTATGAAAAGAGCTATGAGCAGTACATCAAACTAGGGATTCCCATTGAGGAAGCACCCATAAAAAACAGATTTGAAATACGGTTAAAAAATGAACGTGCTTATTATGCTGTCCGTGACCTGCTGACTTACTATGACGCTGAACGGACGGCATTTTCTATTATCAACCGTTATGTACGCTTTGTGGATAAGGAAGCAGACAAGAAACGGAGCGACTGGAAATTATCTGTCCGCTGGGCGTGGTTCATCGGGGAAAACAGAGAGCCGTTAAAGCTCACGACCAAACCCGAACCCTACACACTGGACAGAACCCTACGCTGGATTCAACGGCAGGTTGACCCGACACTTAAAATGCTGGAAACAATCACAGCGAAAACAGGCATTGATTATCTGAAAGAAATCCGTAAATCCACGAAACTGACGGAAAAGCACTACAAGATAATCGAACAACAGACCACATCTACCGAAGATGTGATTTTAGAAAAGGAGAATTGAAAAATGCAACGATTATTATTTGACTTCCTGCTCTTCTCTTTAGGTGGAACAGTTGGCGTGATTGCCATGTGTATTTTACAGGCTGGCAGACAGTCTGACAGAAAAATGATGGAACTGAAAGGAGAAAAGAAATAATGAATTTTGGACAGAACCTTTATAACTGGTTTTTAAGCAACGCACAGAGCCTTGTACTGATGGCGATTGTTGTTATCGGTATCTACTTGGGATTTAAGCGTGAGTTTTCCAAACTCATCGGATTCTTGGTAGTTGCCTTAATAGCCGTTGGTCTTGTATTCAATGCATCCGGCGTAAAAGACGTATTGTTACAGTTATTCAATAAGATTATTGGAGCGTAAAATTAAGAATCCCACATTTTGAACACAAACTTGTGGTAATATACTAATATCATTAAAATGTTTAAAGGAGATTCTTATTATGGTTAGATACAGTATTGAAATCGGACAGCAAGAACAAGATATTTTAAAAGAAATCGTTTTAGCCAGTGATAAAAAAATGTAAAGAAACGTAAATTTGCAACAGGGTTATCGTCTGTGATGGCTGTCATAATGTTAATATACACGATTCTTTGCTTTATGAATAGTCGTATTGGCTATGGTATTATTGGATTATTATTTTCAGTTTTCTTTATCTGGATTATCATAAACGGAGCTAACACATTTCAGAAAAAAGTAATAAATATTGTTCATTCAAAGATGGATAATAAACTGACTTCGGGAAAACGTGAATATTGTTTTGATACCGATGGAGTTGCAGTTAGTTCTGATATTGGTAACAGGACTAATCATTGGAACGCCTTTAAATGTTGGGGGATTTTCAGAAATTACATATATATCAGAACAATAAAAAATGAAATGGTTCTTGTTAATCAAAATGATTTGTCTGAAAATGATGTAAAAAGAGTTAAAATCCCTTTTGAGTCAGAATTTAAAAGAAGAAACGCTTTAATATTGTTTTAGAGTTAAGCAGTCTTTCAGTTATGATCGACTGCTTTTTTCATACTCAAAATTAGAAGAAAGGACTGAATTACGATGGAAGAATGTAGCGTATTGATTGAAACGACCAAATCAGCAGAGGATAAAACCTCTCGCTGGTTTGATTTACCCATTGATTATGAACTGTTCCGTGACCTGCTCGGTGTGGAAGCTGACAGCAAAGATTATCAAATCATTGATATGAAACTCCCTTTTGCTGGCGATATTGTAAGGACAACATCTGTCAGACGATTAAACAAGCTGTACTTTACTTACACGGATTTATCGCCAGAAGTTCAGCAGGCACACAAAGAGTTGATTCCCTATTGTGGCGGTGTTGAGGATTTATTGCAGAAATCCGAAGAATTTCTGTTTTATCCAGAGTGCCACAACATCATGGACGTTGCCCGTTACCGCTTGGAGCATAACATTGAATTTTCTGCTCTCTCCGAAAAGGGAAAGAAATATTTTAATCTGGAAGCCTACGCCCATGAGCTGGAAGAAAAAGGATGTTATGCCCTCTGCAACAACGGTATGTTCAAACTTTGACAGGTGGTATTGCTTATGGCAGAAATGAAAGTATTTGTTATCAATCTTGATGAACAGGAAAAAGATACAGGCTGTGCATGGTTTACACTGCCCTGCAACATAGAAACATTAAAACAATCCATTGGCTTACCGCCGGACAGTGACCGTTATCTTATCAGTGATTATGATTTCCCTTTTGAAATCCTGCAAGATACAGACCTTGACCTGTTAAACAATATCCGCCTTGCGATTTCGGAGAGTGAAATCCCACCCGAAGATATACCTGCAATTCAAAGAGAATGGTTTTCAAACCTGCAAGAGCTGGAAGCCGGACTTTGCAATATTACATACCATCGGAACTGTTCAGATATGGAAGAAACATCAGAACATTTCCTGTGTGTGCATGGCAGATTTTATGAATACAATGAGTGAAAGGAAGTGACCGTTTATGCTTGATGATATGCAAGTCTATATAGCCAATCTTGGCAAGTACAATGAGGGAGAACTGGTCGGGGACTGGTTCTCTTTTCCGTTGGACGAAGAAGTGATTGCAGAACGTATCGGCTTAAATGCAGAGTACGAAGAATACGCAATCCATGATACGGACAACTTCCCGATGGAGATTAGCGAATACATTTCCATCGAAGAACTGAACCGTATCTATGAGCAGTTGGAAGAATTACCGGATTACCTGCTGGACGACTTGGACAGTTTTGTATCCTGCTATGGAAGTCTGGAAGAACTGGTGGAACATAAGGACGACATCATTCTGTATTCGGGCTGTGAAACGATGACCGATTTAGCCTACTATCTGATTGATGAAGTACAGGCACTCGGAGAAATCCCGTCCCACTTTACAGAACTATATCGACTATGAAGCCTACGGGCGTGACCTCGATATAGAGGGGACATTTATTGCAACAAACGCTGGTATCTGTGAGGTACTGCGTTAAGGGCTGGCAGATCAGCACCGCCACTGGTGCTACTGTCAGCTTTTCTCTTGGGGGCAGTCTGGGAAATCCGGCTGTCCCTGTTCTTATGAAAATGAAGAAAGGAGCATTTACAAGTGAAGAAAATCCGAAGTTATACAAGTATCTGGAACGTGGAAAAGGTTCTGTATGCCATCAATGATGTCAACCTGCCATTCCCTGTGACCTTTACCCAGATTACATGGTTTGTGCTGACGGAATTTATCATTATTTTGTTTGCAGACCTACCGCCACTTTCCATGATTGAGGGAGTATTTTTAAAATATTTCGGGATTCCCGTTGCCATCACATGGTTTATGTCACAGAAAACCTTTGACGGGAAAAAAGCCATACAGTTACATCAAGACGATGGTTCTGTATGCCCTGCGTCCCAAAGTGACTTATGCCGGAAAAGCCGTGAACCTGCATAAGCAGAAATTTGAGGAAACTATCACGGCAGTAAGGAGTGTGACCTATGTTCCCGATTAAATATATCGACAATAACCTTGTCTGGAATAAGGACAATGAGGTGTTCGCCTACTATGAGCTGATACCGTACAATTATTCATTCTTATCCCCAGAACAGAAATACCTTGTGCATGACAGCTTCCGTCAGCTTATCGCACAGTCCCGTGAGGGAAAGATTCATGCGTTGCAGATTGCAACTGAAAGTTCAATCCGAAGCATACAGGAACAGTCAAAGAAGCTGGTAACTGGAAAATTAAAGGAAGTCGCCTATCAGAAGATAGACGACCAGACCGAAGCCCTTGTGTCTATGATAGGCGACAATCAAGTTGATTACCGTTTCTTTCTGGGATTCAAGCTCATGGTCACAGAGGACGAAGTCAATCTGAAGAACATCAAAAAATCGGTATTTCTGACATTCCGTGAGTTTTTGAATGAGGTAAGGCACACGCTGATGAATGACTTTGTTTCCATGAGCAATGATGAAATCAACCGTTATGCGAAGATGGAAAAGTTACTGGAAAACAAAATCTCCCGTAGATTCAAAATCCGCCGACTGGAAGCCAAAGACTTTGCGTATCTGATGGAACACCTCTACGGCAGGGACGGGATAGCCTATGAAGATTATGTGTATCCTCTGCCAAAAAGAAAGCTGAAAAAAGAAACACTGATTAAGTATTATGACCTTATCCGTCCTACCCGTTGTGTGGTGGAAGAAAGCCAGCGATATTTGCGTCTGGAACATGAGGACAGCGAAAGCTATGTATCCTACTTTACGGTCAATGCCATTGTCGGGGAGCTGGACTTCCCATCATCGGAAATCTTTTATTTCCAGCAACAGCAGTTCACATTCCCTGTGGATACGTCTATGAATGTTGAGATTGTGGGAAATAAGAAAGCCTTAACCACTGTCCGCAACAAGAAAAAAAGGAATTAAAGGACTTGGATAATCACGCCTATCAAGCTGGAAACGAAACAAGTTCAAATGTGGTGGAAGCCTTGGACAGTGTCGATGAACTGGAAACAGATTTAGACCAGAGCAAAGGAAAGTATGTACAAGTTAAGTTACGTCATACGGGTATCTGCACCCGATCTTGACGAACTGAAACGCCGTTGTGATGAAGTCAAGGACTTTTACGATGATTTGAACGTGAAACTGGTACGTCCTGCCGGAGATATGATGGGACTGCATGGAGAGTTTCTTCCTGCCAGCAAGCGTTATATCAATGATTATATCCAGTATGTGAAATCCGATTTTTTAGCCGGACTTGGCTTCGGTGCTACCCAGATGTTGGGAGAAAATACAGGAATCTATATCGGATATTCCGTGGATACAGGAAGAAATGTCTACTTGCAACCGTCCCTTGCCAGTCAAGGGGGTAAAAGGTACAGTCACAAATGCGTTGGCTTCTGCTTTTGTCGGTTCGCTTGGTGGTGGAAAATCATTCTGTAATAACCTGCTGGTATATTATTCCGTCCTGTTCGGTGGACAGGCAGTTATCCTAGACCCGAAAAGTGAGCGTGGGAGCTGGAAAGAAACACTGCCGGAGATTGCAGAGGAAATCAACATTGTAAATCTTACCAGCGACAAGGAAAAAATGCAGGGCTTCTTGACCCGTTTGTAATTATGAAAGATAAAGAGGACGGAGCTACACTGGCAAAAGAAATTTTAACATTTTTAACAGGTATCTCAACCCGTGATGGAGACAAGTTCCCTGTTCTTATCAGTGCAATCAGCAAAGTATCAGAAAGTGAACAAAGAGGATTGCTAAATGTTATCACAGAATTACGGAAAGAAAATACGCCTATTGCAAACCATATCGCAAATCATATTGACAGTTTTACAAATTATGATTTTGCACACCTGCTCTTTTTCAGACGGAACAGCGAAAAACACTATCAGTCTGGATAACCAGCTCAATATCATACAGGTTGCAGATTTGGTTCTGCCGGATAAAGATACTACTTTTGACGAATACACGACCATTGAATTATTATCGGTGGCAATGTTGATTGTAATATCTACCTTTGCCTTAGACTTTATACATTCAGACCGAAGCATTTTTAAGATTGTAGACCTTGATGAAGCATGGGCGTTTCTGAATGTGGCACAGGGCGAAACCTTATCAAACAAACTGGTGCGTGCTGGTAGAGCCATGAACGCCGGAGTTTATTTCGTGACACAATCCTCTGGGGACGTATCGAAAGAAAGTCTGAAAAAATAACATCGGTTTAAAGTTTGCGTTCCGCTCCACAGATACCAATGAAATCAAGCAGACCTTAGAGTTTTTCGGATTGGACAGTGAAGATGAAAACAACCAGAAACGGTTGAGGGATTTGGAGAACGGACAATGTTTAATGCAGGATTTATACGGGCGTGTCGGCGTGGTACAGATACACCCTGTCTTTGTAGAACTGCTCCATGCCTTTGATACCAGACCGCCGATAAAAAGTGAGGTGGATTTGGAATGATGAAATCTGTCACAAAAGAAAAGGTATTCCATGTACTGAAACTGGTTCTGCTTGCCGTGACCGTCATGCTGGTACTGCTGTCCCTGCTTGGGACGGTAGCTCATGCGTCTGGACTGGTCGATGATACGGTCAATGCAGACAACCTGTATTCAAAGTATCCGCTTTCCAATTATCAGCTTGATTTCTATGTGGACAATAGCTGGTCTTGGCTTCCGTGGAACTGGCTGGACGGCATTGGAAAATCGGTGCAGTACGGGCTTTACTGTATCACAAATTTTGTCTGGACAATCAGCCTGTATCTTAGCAATGCCACAGGATATGTGGTGCAACAGGCGTATAAGCTGGACTTCATCAATGACATGGCTGACAGTATCGGGAAAAAGTATCCAGACACTTGCCGGAGTAACCGAAAACGGATTTTCCAGCAGTGGATTCTATGTGGGATTCCTGCTCATTATCATTCTGATTGTAGGTGTTTATACCGCCTATACAGGGCTTCTCAAACGGGAAACAAGCAAGGCACTTCACGCCGTTATCAACTTTGTAGTGGTGTTCATCGTGTCTGCGTCCTTTATTGCTTATGCTCCCAACTATATCCAGAAAATCAATGATTTTAGTTCGGACATCAGCACCGCTTCTCTGGATTTGGGGACAAAAATCATGCTCCCCGATTCACAAAGCAAAGGCAAGGACAGTGTAGACCTTATCCGTGACAGCCTGTTTGCGATACAGGTAGAAAAACCGTGGCTGTTATTACAGTTCGGGAACAGCGATACCGAAGAAATCGGGGCTGACCGTGTGGAAGCTCTGGTATCTGCCAGCCCAACAGACGAAGATGGGGAAACAAGGGAAAATGTTGTGAAAACAGAGATTGAGGATAACGACAATGACAACCTTACCATTCCACAGGTCGTCAACCGTCTTGGCATGGTGTTCTTCCTGCTCATTTTCAATCTCGGTATCACAATCTTTATCTTCCTGCTTACCGGCATAATGTTATTTTCCCAGATACTTTTTATCATATATGCCATGTTTTTGCCTGTCAGCTTTTTACTGTCCATGATACCGACTTATGAGAACATGGCGAAGCAGGCAGTTGTCCGTGTGTTCAATGCCATTATGACAAGAGCCGGAATCACACTGATTGTGACCGTGGCGTTTTCAATTTCCAGTATGTTCTACAACATCTCCACGGACTATCCGTTCTTTATGGTGGCGTTTTTGCAGATAATCTGTTTTGCCGGAATCTACATGAAGCTCGGAGAACTAATGAGTATGTTCAGTCTTAATGCCAATGACAGCCAGCAGATAGGTCGCCGGATTTTCCGTAGACCGATGGTGTTCATGCGACACAGGGCAAGACGTATGGAACGCCGAATTGCAAGAGCTGTCGGTGCTGGAAGTGTTGCAGGTGCGGTGGCTGGTGCAAGTGTTGCCAGAGCCGGAAAGCTAGCAACGAACCAACCGCCAAAGAAACGGGAAAATACCTCTGCCAGCATGGGAAGCCGTGTCGGTTCTGCGGTAGGTGCTGTGATGGATACGAAAAATAAAGTCCGTGACAGTGCTTCCTCTCTGAAAGAAAATGTGAAAGACCTGCCGACACAGGCTGGTTATGCCGTCCACTCTGCCAAACAGAAAGCAAAGGATAATGTATCAGACTTTAAACGTGGCGTTGTGGAAGAACGGGAAAACCGACAGGAACAACGTACACAGAAACGCAACCTGCACAGGGGAAAATATCTCACAGAAAAAACAGGAATTACAGAAAGCACAGGAAGCAAGGCAGACAGTTCATGCGAATGGATCAGCGACAGCCGGAGCTACCAGAAGCCATGAACGCCCTGTTGCCACACCTGTTCCAAAACCAGCACAGACCGATATAGTTACGAAGCCGGATATGAAACGTCCTGCTACTTCTCCTGTGATAAAAAATGCAGAAATCAAGGCTGGAAAAGAAACCGTCCGAACCAATATCAGACAGGAACAACAGGTCAAATCTGTTGCCAGAACAAACCAGTCAAACGTAGCGGAATCCAGAAGTAATCGAAAGAAAACAACTGTACAGAAACAGGTCAACCAAAAACAAAATCGTAAGACTGTTACGAAGCAACTAGAGAAAGGACGGAAGAAATGAGATTAAAGCGTATCCTTATCATAGGTACGATATTCCCAGTCCTTTTCTCCCTCGTCCTCTTTTTCGGGATACTGATTTCCGGCGAACATGACGACAATTCAAACAGCTATTCGCCTGTCTATTCTGGCATGAACCTGTCAGCCGATGTCCTCAAACATCAGCCGATGGTAGAAAGATACGCCAGAGAAAACGGTATTTCGGAGTATGTGAACGTCCTGCTTGCCATCATACAGGTAGAAAGTGGCGGTACGGCTATTGATGTCATGCAGTCCAGCGAAAGTCTGGGACTACCGCCAAACTCCTTAAGTACAGAAGAATCTATCAAGCAGGGGTGTAAATATTTTGCGTCCCTGCTTTCTTCCTGTAAAGGGAAAGGTATGAATGACATTAACGTGGTCATACAGTCTTATAACTATGGCGGTGGTTATACCGACTATGTGGCGAAAAATGGAGAAAAAGCACAGCTTCAACCTTGCGGAGAATTTCGCAAAGAATAAATCCGGCGGTACAAAAAGTGACCTATACGAACCCGATAGCTGTCAGTAAAAATGGTGGCTGGCGTTATAACTACGGGAATATGTTTTATGTGGAGCTGGTCAACCAATATCTGACCGTGAAGCAGTTCAGTAACGAAACGGTACAGGCGGTTATGAATGAAGCGTTGAAGTATCAAGGCTGGAAATATGTCTATGGTGGCAGTAATCCGAACACCTCTTTTGACTGTTCTGGTCTTACCCAGTGGTGCTACGGAAAAGCCGGAATCAGCCTGCCACGAACCGCACAGGCACAGTATGACGCAACCCAGCATATCCCGTTGTCACAGGCACAGGCTGGCGATTTGGTCTTTTTCCATTCCACCTACAATACCAGCGACTATGTTACCCATGTAGGAATCTATGTGGGAAACAATCAGATGTATCATGCCGGAAATCCAATCGGCTATACTGATTTGACCTCTGCCTACTGGCAACAGCACATCATTTGTGCCGGAAGAATCAAACAATAGAAAGGACTTGAAATATGTTTAAGAAGAAAGAAAAAACAGAGAAAGCACCTAAGAATAAGAAAGTGCGTACCATGAAAGTCGGGACACATAAGAAATCTGTCCTGCTGTTGTGGGCGGTGCTTTTAGCAAGCACCAGCTTTGGTGTGTATTTGAGGAAATACAACCTTAAATGTATAATGGGAAAAACCCTGTAGCATTGCAGAATGAGGTAGGCTAATGAATAAAATATTGATTATTGAAGATGATTTAGAAATAAATGCGTTATTGGCTGATTTTCTAAAAGAAAAAGGATATATGCTTGCATTGCCAATATGATGGACTTCATGTTCTGGATTTTTTGAATAAAGAAAAAATTGATTTGATTATACTTGATATTATGCTTCCTTATCGGAGTGGTGATATTATTTTATCTGATGTACGCAAGAAATTTACGATACCTGTTATTATTATTTCAGCGAAAGAAACTACACAAAATAAAATCGACTTGCTTCGTCTGGGAGCAGACGATTATATCACAAAACCTTTTGATATGGAAGAAGTGCTTGCCAGAATTGAAAGTAATCTGCGAAGAGTACAATTTCAAAATAGCCAGACAGAATGTTTGCAATATAACAATCTGACTTTAGACCTAGAGAAAAATACAGCATTTTTGAATGGAATAGAATTATCCTTAACCGCTAAAGAATTTGGCATTTTAGAATTGTTGATGAAATATCCAGATAAAGTATTTTCAAAATCGAATCTTTTTCAAAGTGTTTGGGATACGGAATATATTGCTGAGGATAATACACTTAATGTTCATATCAGTAATTTACGCAATAAATTAAAAGCGATATGCTCTGATACAGAATTTATTGATACTGTTTGGGGCATTGGCTACCGCCTACATAAAGCTAAGGATTAAACGTTCCTTAGCTTTATTATTTTTTTAACTTTTCTCATTACGATTTAAGAAATTCTTTAAAATTGCCCGTTATACTGGTTTAAGTAAAGGAGGTTTGGGATATGAGTTCAATTATTTTAGAAGCAAAGTCTTTAACCAAAGAATATAAACAAACATTAGCATTAGACCACATAAATTTACAAATAAAAAAAGAAGAAAAATTTATGGATTTATTGGTCAAAACGGAGCAGGTAAGACTACTTTTTTAAGATTAGTCACAGGGCTTGCGTTTCCAACAAGTGGTACACTTTCTTTATGGGGAAATTCTGGAACAGAAGAATTGCAGAAACAGCGTAAACGAATTGGAAGTATGATTGAAACGCCTGCCCTATTCCCGTCAATGACTGCCTATCAAAATATGGAAGTACAGCGTATTCAACGCGGCATACCAGATAAATCAGTTATTAAAAAGGACATTAGATATGGTTGGATTGCAAGATACAGGTAAAAAAGAGTGTCCGCAATTTTTCATTAGGTATGCGTCAACGATTGGGGATAGCGATTGCACTTTTAAATACACCAGAACTATTGATTTTAGACGAACCTATCAATGGTCTTGACCCTGCTGGAATTGTAGAAATCAGAAATTTATTAAAAATTTTGAATAAAGAATATGGTATGACCATTTTGGTTTCAAGCCATATCTTAGAAGAATTGTATCAAACAGCATCAGAATTTATTCTGATTGACCATGGAAAAATTATAGAAGAGATTTCTGATTATGAATTAAATGAACGTTGTAAACGACATATAGCTATTAAAACAACAGATGTTCAGAAAACGGTTCTGGTTTTGGAAGAGAATCTTCATACAGATAACTTTAAACTAATGCCAGATGGCATAATTCGTTTGTATGATTATTTGAATGATTTAGAGACAGTTGCGTCTGCTTTGGCAGAATCGCACATTCTTGTAACAGGACTTTCTGTATCTGGCGATACTTTGGAGGACTATTTTTTGAGCAAAATAGGAGGAACAAAAGATGTCAAATCTCCTAAAAACTGAGTTATATAAGTTGTTTCACAGTTGGTATTTTTGGGGAATTGGAATATTCAATCTCCTTTTAAGTAGCATATTGCTGTTAGATAGTAAAGAATGCTCTTCAAACTTAATTATGGCATCATTATACAATATTCCGTTACTCTATTTTTTGAGTATAGTGTTTATAGCATTGTTCATTGGAAGTGATTTTAGTGGAAGAACTTTAAATACTTATATTACTGCCGGACATAAAAGAAGTTCTATATTTAGAGTAAAGTTAATTGTATCTCAAATAGGTTGTATTAGCATTCTGGTATTTCCATTATTTGTACATGGAATTATTAGTCAATTTTATATTGGAGAAAAACTTTTTTGGAATGATAGCACATATACTATGGTTTTACTAACTCTGTTTGCCATGATAACACTGTGTGCATTACCGATATTTTTTGCTTTTATTTTTTCGTGATATGGGGAAAAACACTGACAGTTTCAATGGTTTTATTTTTTTTGTTATGATTTTTTTGCTGAACAGTGAATCTGCACAAATAATCAGCAGAATAATACCAATGGGACAACTTAGGTTAATTTCATTGCAAAAGGTCTATTCGACAAACTTTTGCTTGTTTGTAGATTTTTATGGAATTTTATTTTATATTTCATTGCAGGTAGTGCTTTTTTACATACAGACTTGAAATAACCGGAGGTGTTTTTTATGGATAAATTATTAAAATTGGAAAAATATCAGTTGTTACATAATTCTATTTACTGGTGTGGTATGATTGGAATATTTATTTTAGGATTTTTTACAGCAGATACTTATGTTACAGAGGTCATGGGACCGACAGAAGAAATTGTTTCTTCTCTTGCTGATATTTTTAATGGAATGGTGTATGATTCTACGTTTCTTCTTATCATCATGTCGGCTATACTTGCATTGATTTTAGGACAGGAATTTTCTAAGAGAACAATAAACTTAGAGGTCAGTGCCGGACATTCCAGAAAACAAATTTTTACAAGTAAAATAATATCGTATTTAATTGCTTTTAATCTTATGGCTCTTGTCTATCCAGTTTCAGGGTGCATAAGGGAATTTGGACGCTTTGGTGTTGCAGACGTGGGAATGTTTTTTTACAATATTATAAAAGCAATCATTTATTCTTGTCTGCTTAATAGTGCGATATTTCTAATTGCAATACTTATTTGTTGCTATTTACAGGATGCTGTAAAAGCAACCTCAGTTACAGCAATTATTATTTTTGGTCTTAGCTTATATCTTGGCTATGGAATGATGTTGAGATTACCAGTCGGTTTTTTACCTACTTATCAAATCAGAATCGTTGTCAGCATGAAAACCTTTTTTCAACCGATAGCTATTTTAGTAGGATGTATATGGTCTGGTATATTGGTATTGCTTTCGTGGATAAAATTTTGTAAATGTGATTTTAAATAGGTGGAGAAAATGTCTAACATAGAATGGATTTTAATTATCATAACAATATTTTTAGTAATACTGCTATTTCGATATATTCAATTAAAAAAAAAATCCGTAATCTTGCGGATCAAGTTAATGAATTGAATTCTGGAAATTCACAGCAGATGTTAGACATTTCGTTGATTGATAAAGATTTAGAAAGACTGGCTGGTATGTTGAATCAATATAATATCAGACAACGACAGGCTGTTGCAGGCGTATTACGCAATGAAGAGTATTTAAAAGAATCTGTTGCTAATATATCACATGATTTGCGTACACCTCTTACAGTCATTCTTGGTCATTTACAATTATTGCAAAAAGAAAATTTGGAATCCAGTCAAGCACAGCGTGTAAAAGTGATTTTTAGCAAAGCCGAAAAAATGAAAGAATTGGTAGAAACATTCTATGACCTTTCTATTTTGGAGGAACAGCAGACAGTTCCAGAAAAAGAAAAGTTTAATATATCTAATATGTTAATAAATTTAATTACGGAAAATGCCGTTGCATTAGAAAAGGAGAATATTTTACCCGAAATAAATCTCCCAGATTATTCAATATACGTATATTCTGATAAAAATATGGTAGAACGAATTTTACAAAATCTGTTGACAAATGCAATTAAGTATTCTGTTGGAACGATAAAAATAACACTTATGGAGAAAGAAAATAATAATATTATATTTACCATTGAAAATCCAATGAGTGACAGTTCAGAAATTGATTGCAATCGACTTTTTGACCGTTTTTATACAGGCGATAAATCAAGACATAATGGAAGTACAGGATTGGGACTTGCGGTAGTAAAAACACTTGTTGCCATTCTTGGCGGAAATATTGTTGCAAAAGTACATGCCAATAGCCTTATTATTACTCTTGAATTATAAAGTATTGAAGATATATTCGTATGATAATTCATTGAAGTCCATCATTTTTTCTCATATCATCAGCCGTGGACGGTAACGAAAACGCCATAGAAAAGCTGTTGCTGTTCTATGAAGCCTACATATCAAAATGCTGTTTACGCCCGTTTTACGATGAATACGGCAACGTATACATTGTGGTTGATATGGAATTAAAGGGGCGTATCAGAGAAGCCCTTTTGAAAATGATATGTGAATTTGAAATAGACGAACATTAAGTAATATTTGAGCGGAGCATGATTTAACAAACTCCCCTCTTTCCTGTTCCGCTTTTTTCTTATCATTCTGTATCAGTCCATTTGTAAAAATGAATTGATACAGGCTGACAAGAGCCTAACAGTTCTTTGACAAGTGAATAAAGCAGTCAGATACGTTTGTGCTTGCAGTGAGCCATCAGAGATTGTACGCCGTGACTTTTCCAATCGGGAGATAGCGATTCATGCAATGATCTGGGAGCGACCGTTGGAAAAGTCGTTCTGCCATGACCTGCAACACAGGATAATGATACACCCGTATGACACGGTTCAGCCCACAGGAATGGGAATGGTTGAGATACCAGAGGAGCTTGCCGAAGCCGTCTGATTGCTTGTAAAACTATCTAACAACGATTTTGCAAGAAAAAATCATCTTAATAGAGCTTTTTTGCTCATCATTTGATATACTGATAGACAAGATATTGAGATTTCCTTATCTGGTCTATGGAAAGGAGGATTATGATTACCGTAACAAAAAAAGACCTCATAGCACTAGGTTATGGAACTTCTTTCTCGGCAGACATCATAAGAAAAGCAAAAAAAACTTATGATTGAAAAAGGGCATACTTATTACCAATCCCGTAAATTGGACAGGGTACCCAAAGAAGCCGTGGAAGAATTATTAGGGATTACATTATCAGACACAAACGATTGATTGTACTTCTTGCATATCATGTAAGGAGAGAAATCATGGCAAAAAGACCCTATTAAGAAAGCAGATAACGGAACTTATTATTTCAGAGCTAATTTAGGCTACAATCCCATTACCGGAAAACAGATACAAAAATACCGAAGTGGATTCAGAACGAAAAAAGAAGCAAAGGAAGAATATTCAAAACTGGTGTTAGCTTCTACCGAAGAATTAACAACAAAAAAAGATGGCGTTTCTTTTCAGCAATTTATAGAGGAAACCTACCTGCCATGGTATAAAACACAGGTAAAAGAAAGCACTTATCTTAATCGTGCTACTACCATCAAGAAACATTTTTCCTATTTCTACAAAATGGAAACAGACGAAATCGAACCTATCCATGTTCAAAACTGGCAGTTGAAACTTGCAAAAGATTTTAGCCCTAATTACATTCGTATCGTACAGGGAATGCTTTCTATCGCATTTGACAGAGCTATTGTTCTTGGAATTGCGAAGAAAAAAATCCTTCTCGTATGATAGGCAATATCAAAAAGCAAGAAAACCAAAGTTGATTTCTGGACATTAGAAGAATTTCAAAAGGTTATTTCCTTACTCTGTAAGAAAGACTATTATGAACATTATCTGTTTATATCGTTCTGGTTATTATTTATGACTGGTATGCGAATTGGCGAAGCGTCAGCATTACATTGGTCAGACATAGATTTTGAAACAGGCTTGCTTGGCATTACCAAAACATTATATTACCGAACAATGACGGACTATAAATTCGTTGAGCCGAAAACACAGGCAAGTATCCGTACTATTTATATTGATTCAGATACACTCAATGAGCTAAAGGCTTGGCAAAGTGTTCAGCAACAGGTTCTTCCCGATTGTCCACTTGTACTAAGTTATAACGGAACTCCAACCAGTAAAACAACGCTTCCCAGAGCTTTGGAAAAGTTGTCAAATTTAGCAGGTGTTCATCGTATTAAAATTCATGCCTTGCGACATTCACACGCTTCATTGCTTATCAGCATGGGCGAAAATCCTTTACTTATCAAGGAACGTTTAGGACATGAAAAAATACAGACAACACTCGGCACTTATGGTCATCTGTATCCAAATACGAATCTTGAAGTTGCTAAAAAACTGACTGGAATATTACAAGTACAATCTGCTACTGAAAGCATTGCTAATTATACCAGCAATCAGCATACAGCAATCTATCACAGAGCCATTGAATAAAAATAATGCAATGAAAATGCAATCCTATAAAGGAAAAAGCTGTAAAACCCTTGTAAACAGAGGCTTTACAGCTCAGCTCCAACTATTCAAACTCAATCGTTCCAGGTGGCTTACTGGTCAGATCATAGAATACACGGTTGACCCCACGCACCTCATTTATAATTCTGCTCATGACTGTTGGAGCACCTCATAATGGAATCTCTGCGCTTTCTGCTGTCATGAAATCGACGGTATTTACGGCGCGCAGTGCAACTGCGTAGTCGTAGGTTCTCTCGTCGCCCATTACTCCAACGGAACGCATATTGGTCAGGGCTGCGAAATACTGGTTCGGCATCCATTGCTGGATTCGTCGTTTTCAAGTCCTACTTTTGTCCTCTTCCCGGTAGATTGCATCGGCATCCTGTACGATGCGGACTTTCTCGGCATTGACTTCACCGATGATTCGGATACCAAGACCCGGTCCTGGGAATGGCTGACGGAATACAAGATGCTCAGGGATTCCAAGCTCAAGACCCGCTTTACGAACCTCATCTTTGAAGAGGTTGCGCAATGGCTCGATGATTTCCTTGAAATCTACGATATTCCGGAAGACCACCTACGTTATGGTGGGATTTGATGACAGCGGATTCTCCGCCAAGACCACTTTCTACCACATCTGGATAAATGGTTCCCTGTGCCAGGAAATCAACGGCTCCGATTTTCTTTGCTTCTTCTTCAAAGACACGGATAAATTCTTCACCGATAATTTTACGTTTTGCTTCCGGCTCGGTGACTCCGGCCAGTTTCTTATAATATCTCTCCTGTGCGTTGACACGGATAAAATTCAGATCAAACTGACCATTCGGTCCGAATACATTTTCCACTTCATCACCCTCGTCTTTACGCAGCAGACCATGATCAACGAATACACAGGTAAGCTGCTTACCGATCGCTCTGGAGAGCAGTCCTGCTGCCACTGAGGAATCTACACCGCCGGATAATGCAAGAAGTACTTTTCCATCACCGACTTTCTCGCGGATCTCTTTGATCGTGTTCTCTACAAATGCATCCATTTTCCAGTCGCCTTTGCAAATCCGCATACATTTTTGACGAAGTTGTTGATCATCTTCGTTCCTTCTGCAGTGTGGAGTACTTCCGGATGGAACTGGATCGCATAGAGTTTTTCTCTTCGTTTTCTGCTGCTGCCGCCACCGGACAGTCTGTTTCCAAAAATTCCGCCCGCCATCCAGACAGACGGCCCAGTTACCCCGCATACCGGAACATGGTTTCTTTCCAGCTGCCCCGGAAATACCGGATGAGGAAAAAAGGTCAGGCGAAATACCCAGTCCAGGAGCATGGCTGCACAGACGCCGATGGCGCCGTATCCTATATTTTTCCCAAAATGAAGCCAAACAGAATCCGCCCGACGCACATGGACACGATGGAAAACGACCATGGTGTAGGCCACATCGTTGCAGGAGCGGAGCATGTTGGGAAAAAGTAAACGCCAGCGGCCAAAGAAACAGCGCCGTGATGTTATGCATGCTCATGAGGATTTTCGCCAGCGCCATGGTTTCCGGAGAGAGGTTATACATGCGGAAGATCAGCGGCTGGGACAACAGGATCACAATGATCAGCGACGACATGGTAACATAGGTGATTTTCATCAGCTTTTTCGTGTAATATTTTACCTGCTCCACATCCCCGGCACCCACGCACTGCCCAATGACGGTGATCATGGCAAGCCCCATGGCATTTCCCGGAATACAGCATACGTTGTCCACATTGTTTGCCACGGCGTTGGCTGCGATCTGTGTGGGTTCCAAAAAGCGGAGATGATGGACAGCACCATGATTTTTCCCCAGATTGAAAAACAGCTTTCCATGCCGCTGGGCACGCCGATGCCTAAGATCCGGCCGATCATTTTCCGGTCAAAACGCAGGCAGAGTTTCCGGCCTGTATGTACCGGCAGCTCCGGGTTACGGATGAGGATCATCATGATGACCGCCGCCACCGCCCGGGAAACCAAGGACGGAATGGCCACGCCCTCTCCACCTTCCGGTGCAGGCCAAAGATAAGGATGGCATTGCCGCCGATGTTGATGATGTTCATCACCAGGGAGGTCAGCATGGAGATCCGGGAATTGCCCATGGCCCGAAACAGCGCAGCACAGGAGTTGTAAACGGCCACAAACGGGAAAGACAGACTGGTGATCATGAGATAAATTCTGGCATTTCCCATCACATCTGCATCAATTTTCCCAAAAGCCAGCCGAATGATGGGTTCGCCAAAAGCCAGGCAGACCACCATGGCCATCACACTGATGACTGCGGAGATAAGAATAAGCTGATCTGCGGACTGGCAGGCCGGTTCTTTGCGCTTCTGTCCGATAAACTGAGCGCACACCACCGCGCCGCCGGTACCCAGTGCTGCAAACAGCTGGATACACAGGACATTGATCATGTCCACCAGAGACACACCGGATACCGCAGCTTCGCCAACCTGGGATACCATGACCGTATCTGCCACACCCACCGAAATCGCCAGCACCTGCTCAATGACCAGCGGAATGATCAGTTTTTTCAGATCCTGATTTGAAAATCGCAGTTCCAATGTTCTCTTCCTCCTACAGCTCTTCTATATACCAGATATCCTGCATTTTGCGGATTTTTTCCAGCATTTCTTCTTTGGAAACGCCTTTGTCTTCCTCCCCCCGCGCATGATAAACTGCACGGATGCGCCCACGGCGCTTTCCTCCGTTACCGGCTCCAGAAATACGATCCGCCAGCCGTTTTCCCGCAAGGCACGGACCACCTGACTGAAATGGAAATCTTTCTCGTATTCCATGTAAATCCTGGCATCTGTCGTCAGCTTGACATACTGATCGTCCATCTGGTTCAGCCGTTTCAGCGTAAAATGCAAACGATGCACATGATGATGGCGCACTCGTAAAAGCCCACACCCACAGCCAGTCCCATGGCAGCAGATGCCCAGAGGCCTGCTGCTGTTGTCACACCTTGATCTGGTGTCGACTGTTGAGAATGATCGTACCCGCGCCGATAAAAACCAATACCGCTCACCACCTGAGAGCCAATCCGGGCCGGATCTGTATTCTGTCCCAGCACTGTTACCATATACTGTCCTACCAGCATGGTGCAGGCAGAGCCCACGCAGACGAGAATATGGGTACGAAATCCGGCCGCCTCCTGATGTTTTCCCCTCTCATAACCAATGATCCCACCACAAAACACTGCCAGAACAATATGCAGCGTCAACGACAACAGATTCAGTTCGCGAAGATAAGAAAGCCAGGCCATGTTTTCCATATGCGCCTCCCGGTCATGCCATTTTTCTACCTCCAAGTGTAACGAAAAGAAGACCGTCTGTCAAACAGGAACGCTGTTTAACATCCAAAAACCCCGGAGAATGACTCCCCGGGGCTCTACACGCAATTACCCACTCATTTTCACACATCAGAAACAGCCGGCTTTGTCTGCTCTGTCATAGCATCCTCCTGCTCGCCTGTGTCAGCCTTTATCCTCTGTCTGCCCGCTCTGCGCCGGTTCTGTCTGCTTCTCAGCTATTCGGGACTTCTCGCCCTCCGCATCCTCGGTCACATCGCCGCGCACCTGATGGAAGATCTCCATAAATTCTTTGCCGGTGATGGTTTCTTTCTCAATGAGGAATGCTGCGATCTTGTCCAGTGCTTCCCGGTTCTCCGTCAGAAGCCGTTTGGCCTCCGCGTAGGAATCCTTCAGGATCTGCATGACTTCCCGGTCAACCTCTGCCGCCATCTCATCGCTGCAGTTGAGCACAGTTCTGCCGGACAGATACTGGTTCTCCACCGTCTCCAGACCGATCAGGCCAAATTTCGGCGACATACCGTACTGGGTCACCATGGCCCGCGCGATCCGGGTCGCTTTCTCGATATCGTTGGCTGCACCGGTGGTCACCGTATCAAAAACGATCTCTCCGCCGCACGACCTGCCACAAATTCCACCAGCATGGCACGGATCTCTTTTCTCCGTGTTCAGATATTTTCTTCCTCCGGCACATTCATGACGTAGCCCAGAGCACCCATGGTACGGGGCACGATGGTGATCTTCTGTACCGGTTCGGAATCCTTCTGCAGGGCGCTGACCAGCGCATGTCCTACCTCATGGTAGGAAACGATGCGGCGCTCTTCCTTGCTGAGGATCCGGTCTTTCTTCTCCTTACCAACGAGAACGACTTCCACGGCCTCGAACAGGTCCTTCTGGGAAACCATGTTTCTTCCGGCCTTGACTGCCAGAATAGCCGCCTCATTGATCATATTTGCCAAATCGGAGCCCACCGCACCGCTGGTTGCCAGCGCGATCGCTTCCAGATCCACGGTTTCGTCCAAATGCACATCCTTGGAATGTACTTTCAAGGATATTCACACGGCCTTTCAGGTCCGGCTTATCCACGATAACTCCCCGGTCAAAACGGCCCGGGCGCAGCAGCGCCTGATCCAACACCTCCGGCCGGTTGGTTGCCGCCAGGATCAACAGCCCCTTGACGTATCAAAACCATCCATCTCCGGACAGCAGCTGGTTCAGCGTCTGCTCCCGTTCATCATTCCCGCCGCCGTAGTCCGGCTGTCACGGCGTTTGCCGATGGCATCGATCTCATCAATAAAAATGATACAGGGTGCCATCTTCTTGGCTTCCTCAAACAGGTCGCGGACACGGGGACGCACCCACACCGACAAACATTTCCACGAAATCAGAACCGGACAGGGAAAAGAATGGAACGTTTGCTTCTCCTGCCACCGCTTTTGCCAGCAACGTCTTACCCGTTCCCGGAGGGCCCACCAGCAACGCGCCCTTGGGCAGCTTTGGCACCGATCTTTGTATATTTTCCGGGTTATGCAGGAAATCAACTACTTCCTGTAAGAGATTCCTTGGCCTCGTCCTGACCGGCTACGTCCTTGAACGTCACACCGGTCTCCTTCTGCATATAAACCTTTGCGTTGCTCTTGCCGACGCCCATCATACCGCCGCCTCCCATGCGGCCCATGATGAACACATAGGCGCCCACCATAAGAACGATGGCGATCAGATAGCTCAGGATGCTGTACAGCACGGCGCCCGTTGTATCCGGCACCTCCCTGGAGGAAGTCCTCACACCGTACTCCGCCAGCATATTTTCAGATCCTCATCCGAAAAACACCGGTGTAATATGTCACCTGGGCACCGGACAGCCCGCCTTCTTCCTTCTTATCCGCATCCTCCTTCATCTCAAAGGTGATCCGGTCAGACTTCATGACGACACTGTCCACCTTGCCGTCCTTCACCAGTTCCACGAACTCGGAATAGGAACCTCCTGTTCTGTGGCGTCAGAATAACTGCGCATAAAGTACATGGATGACAGCACGATCACTGCCGGATCATGAATATGAGCATATTGTTCTATTCTTCGGATTACGGCCCCCGCCGGACTGTTTTTCCTGTTGTTATTATTATCCATAGTGTTCCTCCTGTTTTTGCAATCAACTAATATTATAGAATAATTCTTCCACAAATCAATAAGATTCGGAATGTGAAATTTCATTTTACGTTTTTTAAATTTTCATAAAAAAAGTGGATTTCTGAATTCTTTTGGTTGTATAATACCATGATTATAAAAAGACCAGTCAAAATTCAAACACAGGAGGATGGATTATGCCAGTAAAATATGTCTTCGTCACCGGCGGCGTAGTCTCCGGCCTTGGAAAAGGCATCACAGCAGCTTCTCTTGGCCGCCTGTTAAAGGCCCGTGGCTACAAAGTTACCATGCAGAAATTTGATCCTTACATCAACATCGACCCAGGAACCATGAACCCGGTCCAGCACGGCGAAGTTTTCGTCACAGATGACGGTGCGGAAACTGATCTGGATCTTGGCCACTACGAGCGCTTCATTGATGAAAGTCTGGACAAGAACTCCAATGTCACCACAGGTAAGGTCTACTGGAGGGTTCTGCAGAAAGAACGGCGGGGTGATTACGGCGGCGGCACCGTTCAGGTCATTCCCCACATCACCAACGAGATCAAGAGCCGTTTTACCGCAATTTCAATGATGACGACACATATTGCCATCATCGAAGTTGGCGGTACGGTTGGTGATATCGAGAGCCAGCCATTCCTGAGGCCATCCGCCAGTTCCATGAGGGCCAGAAATGAAAACCCAGGGCCAGTGTAAAGAGCTTCAGGGAATGGGAATCCAGCCGGATGTCTGGTATGCAGTTCGAATATGCCTCATGGATGAGACCATCAAGGATGCGCCAAAATTGCCCTGTTCTGTAATGTACCCAGTATCCCACGTGCTGCAGAACCTGATGTAGAATATCTGTATGAAGCACCGCTGGCAATGGAAAAAGAAAATCTGGCAGCAGGTTGCCTGCAATGCCTTGAAGCTGCCCTGCCCGGACCAGATCTGAAAGACTGGGAGAAATGGTCAACGCCCTGAAGCATCCGCACCCGGACAAACCGAAACGTTGCCCTGGTCGGCAAATATACACACTGCATGATGCCTACTTAAGCGTCGTAGAAGCATTGAAGCACGGCGGTATTGCCAGTCAAGGCAAAAGTTGAGATCAACCATCAAATGGATTGATTCCGAGACGGTGAATGAGAAAACCTAATGATCAGAACTTCTCGGCGATGTAGACGGCATCCTGGTTCCAGGTGGCTTGGCGAGAAGAGCGGCATTGAGGGCAAATCACTGCCATCGAATATGCCCGCACCCATAATATCCCATTCCTGGGCCTCTGCCTGGGCATGCAGCTTTCCATTGTGGAATTTGCGAGACATGTCCTGGCTATGAACCGACGCCCACAGCATCGAGCTGGATCCGAAGACGACACATCCGGTCATCGACCTGATGCCCGATCAGAACGGTGTGGAAGATATCGGCGGAACCTTTACGCTTGGCTCCTACCCCTGTGTTCTGAATAAGGACTCCAGGCTTATGCCCTCTATTTGCGAGGAAGTCATCCATGAGCGCCACAGACACCGCTACGAGGTCAACAACGATTACCGACAGGCGCTGAGCGATAACGGCATGATGCTCTCCGGCATTTCCCCCGGACGGCAGAATCGTGGAGATGATCGAGATCCCGATCATCCGTTCTTCGTTGCCACCCAGGCGCATCCGGAGCTGAAATCCAGACCGAACCGCCCGCATCCGCTGTTCCGCGGTTTCATTGCGGCCGCCCCAAAAAAATAAAAACAGCCAGAAATAACGCTGCCGGATACAGCGCAGTTGATACACAAAGCCCGTGACACTTCCACAGTGCCACGGGCCTTTTTCTTCTTTTCCTGTCAGAGAATTTCGATGGTGACGATCGTGTTTCTTCTATATAATACTTTTAATCAGTTTCCTATTCTGGCAGGTGATCCTTCTGCCACTTTCACAGGAGAACCCTTCTGTCCTTTCTGCTATCTTTCTTTCTGTTCTTCCTTAAAATGCATCCGGGTACAGTCCCCCGTTTTTTCATATCACAGATGGCATCCATGACCATCTGCTTATCCTCCTTGTAGGTGACACCGTACCAACGGTCTGCGGATTTCAGCACCTGCACCGTCGCTTTTCCTTCCTCCAGCAGCGCTTCCACCACCGACGGCAGGAAATATTCTCCTTTTCAGCGGATTGTTGACCAGTGCCTCATCCAGAAATGCCGGGAACCGGTTTTTCAGCTCTGCAAGGAAGCTTTCATGGAAGCCCCCACAGGTTCATAGACACACCGTAGCCTCCGGGCTCAGCGCTGTCCATGTCTTTCCATCATCCTCAGTGTAGGCTGCGCCATCCCCCCCTTCGATGCGGGTGCGCTCGGGTGATGGAGGTCAGATACCCTGCCGCATCCGTCTCACACATCGCCCCGTGCCACATGGCCGTTCTCCGTCAGCGTGTTGGACAGAATGTAGCCCACCATGGCATAGCGGTATTTCTCATCGTCTGGATGGGTGGTGAGATACTGGTAAATCAGAGAAAATGCCTCCGGGCCGTAATAGTCATCGGCATTGATCACCGCAAACGGCCCGTCCACTGCGCCCAGGCAGCTTAACACCGCGTGTCCCGTTCCCCCAAAGGCTTTACCCGGTCCGCCGGTACCGTATACCCTTCCGGCAGCGCATCCAGCTCCGAAAAACATAGGTCACATTCATGATTTTTCTCTATCCGGCTGCCGATCCGCTCCCGGAAAATACCCTCGTTTTTTCTTTCTTGATGATAAATACCACTTTCTGAAAACCGGCTCTGATCGCATCATAGATGGAAAAATCCATGATGATATGTCCCTGGCTGTCCATGGGATCCATCTGTTTCAGGCCGCCGTAACGGCTTCCCATTCCCGCTGCCATAATCACTAATGTTGGTTCTTTCATGTTCTGTCCTTCTTTCTTCTTCATTTTTATTTCCATTCTTGGTCTCCCACACCGGGATTTTCTGGCATTCCAGCTCCCGCAGAATCTCTTCCTCCGGCGAATTTTTCCTGAAGCAGCAGAACGCCACTCGTTCGGCGGTCTACCGGTCTCTTCTCATCGAGCTTTACCTGCCCTGCCGCATCGCACGGTTTCCGTCGCTCGACGGCATACCACATTCCCATCCGCAGTCTCCCACGCCGGAATGTCCAATCGCTCCAGCTCCCGCAGTGTCTCCTCCTCCGGCGGGATTTTTCCCGGAACAGCAGATCACCACGTTGTCCGGCTTCACCGTCTCCAGAAGAGGCCGCGTCTCGCTACTGTATCTGCCGTGATGGGGAGCTTCAGCACCTGGCAGCCGCCAGTCCAGAACTTCCGTATCCAGCAGTTCCCGGATGCGGAGCACCTTGGCGTCTCCCAGGAACCAGAATGTATTGTCCTCGTCCACCAGCCGCACGGCCAGCGACAGGTCATTGTCATATTCCTTTTCCCCGGAGTCCAGAATGTCTTCCAGAGTCAGTGCCGACGGATATACTGTCACCGTCGCCCCGGCAAAGGAGAACGTCTCCTCCGCCGTCACAGCCCTGACCTCTCCGGCATTTTCCTTCGTGTCCGCATATTCCGATACTGTTTCCCGCTGCCCGCATAATCCGGTTCCAACACCTGTTCCACGGGAATGCCCTGTAAAATATGATCCGCGCCGCCCACATGATCTTTTATCAAAATGGGTAAGGATCATCGTCTGCACCTGACGGATGCCCTGACTTTCCATGTATTCCAGAATCTTTTTCTCCATCGTCCTCCTCCCGGTGTCGATCAAGAAGCCTCACTCTCCCGGGATATCACGATGGCATCGGCTCCCCACCTTCAGAAATGCAGCCGTCAGCGGTTCCTGCTGTTTTCCACCCAGCCGGAAGCCCCATACACAGCATCGTCATCAAACAAAATCGTCCTCATTTTCTTTTTCTTTTTTTCTTCATTCTGCTCTTATCATACCTGAAAATCACCAAAAAGTAAAACTTCTGACCGGTTTTTTCACCGGAAAAAATCTCTGTATTTTTTCTTCTCCACCGTCCCCCTCTTTGGTCGTTTCCGCTTTAACCGTTTTATTTTTGTGTTTTTTTTATTTTGCCCAGAAATTTAAAGGTATTTTCCGTTTCATATAGACATTTCTGCATTTTTATGTGGTAAACTCTCATACATTAAAACAAAAATGCAAAACCGTCTGACAGGGCTGCCCTAAAGGAGGACTGTCTATGCTGAACGCCATGAAACCTTTATTACCTTT
>VOFC01006871.1_pt1 | contig 29339 bp, 60 predicted proteins | sample 5384161 | NCBI WGS metagenome assembly VOFC01 (sample SAMN12384722, study PRJNA508395) | human gut metagenome | isolation source: healthy gut B | host: Homo sapiens | reverse complement strand
TTATAAATTCTTTCATTACTTGATTAATGCCAGTTTCACTTTTTATACCAATCTTTTTACTAATATTTCTATTATCTATTACCCCATAGAAATCACATTTTTCTATAGGAAAATTATATTTTTTAGTATTCATATACCATCTTCTAGCTACAAAGTCTTTAGCTATTCTAAGTATTCTATTATATTTTTAATATCTACTAGTTTATCAATATTTTTAATATTTCTGGATTACTAATATATTTATCACTAATAATTATTTTATTTGTTAATCCTTCTTTTTTAATAATCTATTAATATATTAGCATTACGTTTTAGTATTACCATGACCTTCACATATTATAAATGTAGTATTATTATCTATTATATTTTATCTAACATTAATTTCATATCTTTAGCTAATTGTTCTTCTGCCCAATCAGCATTTATGATTAATAAATCATAGTGTGATAACTGTTCTATATCTTTTCCTAAGAATATAAAAATCAGTAATACATCTCCCCTATTTTTGCTTTTTTATTACATATTTTTTTAATACTTTTACAATCTATAATATTCATTATTAAAATTTTGAATTATTTATATATTTTATTTACTTTTTTGTCTGAAAATTATTTATTTCATTTTGTATAAGGGTATCAACATTTACATCCGCACCAATAGATGAGAAAAATCTGAAAATACTTGAATTTCTCTTTTTCTTTTTTTCTTCTAATTGTTCTAGTGTTAATGGTTGCAATTTTTTTAACTCATTATTCTGCTTTTTAACAAATCTATAGCTGTATCTAATTCATAACTATCTGTAACATATGGTACTATTTCTTCAACAAAAAGGATAATCTTCACGTGTTCTTAATAATTTATTTTCACTAATTATAAGATTTAATTTTTTCTTTGTCTATTTCTCTTAATAATGGTTTTATTTCACCATAATGTACACCAAATTCACTAACACACTTAACCATTCCAAAGGCTGTTCTGTTCATAAATCTCTGTAGCATTTCTTGTGTTTCTACTCTTTCGTGTCCTATTTTTGAAGGTAAATATATTTGTTTTAATGTTTGATTTGTTGCCAAACCATATTGAGCATCACTTGCAGGAATAAAATTAAATCTGACATTTCCTGATACCAATTCATGTATTCTACTTGCACTAAAATGTTCTTCTCCTTTTTGATTGTTCATTTAAATAACTAATAATATCTTGAACTGCTTTTTCATCTAGTTCACATGAATTTAATATTTTATATTCATGTGAATATGAATTCTCATGATGAGCAGGTACATCTTGTTTTTCATGTGTTTCTGAAAAACTTGCAAATTTACCATAAAATCTAAAGTCAACAGCTAATTTATTAATACTAATAAAACTTTCATTTGTCTCAGTTACAGTAGGTAAAATAATATATATATCTTGTAGTTGTCCCTCTACTTGTTGTTCTTGTTTAAGTGGCTTGCTATCTGCACCTCCACCTCCTACTTTTTTTCTAAATGTTTTCATTTCGTTTATAGTTTTCAATCAGTATTTCTTCTGTTCTTTTTGAATCCTTTCATAGTTACAATGGTTGGAAGTGTTTCAAGATTCATTTCTCTTATTACATTTTGATTTAATAGATTATAATCTATTTTTTGCGCTACTTTTACAAAAAATACCATTTATATTTTCTAAAATTGCATAACAATCAGTTTCTTTTCAGTATCATCTAATGCTTTCTTATATTCAATAAAATAAACCTGTTCACCATTTGGAAATTGTGCTTTTGCAAATCTATAACAAATTACATCATGAATACTAAAAATCAGGATATTCTAATTGTATTGGCAAAAGTACTTATTGTTTGTACTATAAAATCTTCTTCTCTATATGAATCTTTCTTGGTATTACGACTATGTATTAATTCTAATTCTTTTTAGTGAAAAATATTGATTCATCGTTCTACATGGGACGTAAGTTTGAGATGCTTTAGGATGTTCTTTTAAATATTTTTCCATTTTAGCTATAACCTTCGGATTATTAATGTCTAATCTTGCAACATCATTTTTTTTAAAGATTGCTTCTGCAAACTTAATTTTTCTTCTTCTGACAAATTGGAATAATATCTAGGATTTTGAAAAAAAAGTTACAGTTTTTTTCATTATCATCATAGGTATAATATCCTAATATCATTTCGGAAGGAATTAAATACGAAAATTTATAATCTGTATAACACTCTATATCCTCATTGAATTGTGCTTGTGAATCATAATTTTTATATCCACCAAAATATTTTTTACCATCAGCACCATCAAAAAAATATGGTATTGCAACAACTACTACATAATTTTCACCTGTTCTACTATTTATTCCTTCATAGTATTCACTCATTTTGTTTTTTTAATATCTGCTGTTGCTCCAGAAAAGATCTCCAAAAAATCTTACGGTGCGATTCATACTACCACCACGACTATTTATTAGACCATTCTTTAATATACTGTAAGCTTTTTTTTTTTGGTAGATTTATATATGGATTTGATGTCGTAGGTGAATCCACAATTGAATGGAGTCCAACATAACATCTGTCTTTAAGTAAACTATTAATATAATCACAAATCATCTTCTTATCAATTCTTTTCATAAAAACATTGCTCCTTTATTCATCTATTCTGAATTCTTTTTCATCATTTCAAATATTTGTTTTCTTTTCTTCTTCTGTAAAAGGATCTTTTGACTTTTTAAATTTACTTAAAGACCATTTCCAAAAAGTTATATCCAAAAATGACGATCTTTATATATTTTGTCAAATAATTTTAGTTCATTTTTATATCTAGGCACAAAATGATAATGTACATGCGGTTTCTCATTATCTCTATAGGCATTATTCATTAAACAACAAAAATTAAACATAGTGGCGTTAAATAATTTTTTACATACTCTTTCTAGTTCTTTTTCTAATTTGCCTAACTCTTGCCATTCTTCTGGACTTAAATCACTTAATGATTCTTTATCGCTACTAATAATACAATATTCAGGATGATCTTGGCACCATACGCCAAATATTACATCCCTAATATTTTCCTTTTATATAATTCCATATCTAACTCCTTTTAGTATATTCTCTACTTCAATAATATCACAAAATATTAAACAATTATATAAATTATTTAAACTTTACAAAATTTTTACAACAACAATAGAATATTTATTAAACTGATGATGATTAATTTATTTATTTTTTCTCATCATCAGTTTAATTTATTAATTTATATATTAAATATTTTAACCTCAATTTTTTCAAGCTTAGGGAATATCTAAAATAGAATTATCCACATTCCATTCTATTTTCATAATCAGGAAGAACTTTAGTTTTAATAGGCATCATTCTAGGAACTAAAATAACCTCATTAAAGAAATCTATAGTTTTTAACTCTTCAATTGAAATAAGAGGTCCTTTATTAGTATTACCGCATAATTTACTTACTTCTTCTAGAGTATATAAATCATTTGCTAATAGATAAATAGTATTATCAAAGCACATTCTAATTAATTCAGTATTTTTACTACCATAAACATTATTTAAATTAGTAAAGTTTTTAACAAAAAGTAATTTTAATATTAATTCCTCTAGCATAATTAAACTTACTATAAAAAATCTACTATAGGTAATAAACTATCAAATTCATCAATAACTAAGTTAAATCTATCATTTTTATTTCCATATAATTGAACACTACAAAAGATTTGATCCAATAATATAGTAATTAAATTATTAACATAACTTGAAATACCACTTTATCACTATAATTGCAGTTTTTTTCATTACCAATATTTCATATCAAAGTCCGTTTTAGACATTGCATTAGATAATCTTTTCTTTAGAAAATTTTTTAATTCTTTTGATTAAAATGTTACTAAAATACCAGCCTTTTTCAAATACCAAGTGTATTAAATAAGTATTGGTATGTACTAGAGTTTCTATCTATTGTATCAATAATATTTTCTTTGCTATTATTTATTTGCTCAGATAAAGAAACTACACTATTTAAATTAATTTCATCTTCTTTAGCCTTATCAAATAAGTATAAAACAAGACCAACAAAATATTCTATTGCAGTATTTTCCCAGAATATATCAGAATTATCATTACTATCATGTAATAAATAATATCCAATATTTTCTAACATTTCAATAGCCTTATCCTTATTATTATTTTTATATAATTCATAAGGAAAAGTAAGAACATTATAATAGTTTCCTTTTTCTAGGTTAGCATAATCTAATACTATAATATTATAATTATTATTTTTTAATTCACCACCTATCTCATCTAAAATTTCTCCTTTTACATCATTAATAAATAATGATTCTCCAGCCTTAATAGCAAGTCTAATTTGTGGTAACATAACACCTTGTGTTTTACCACTACCAGGAGCACCAATAACAATAGTATGAGAATTATCATCTTTAATATATAATTTATTTTTATCATATCCCATTGGTATTCCTGATTTTTGATATCTGAATTAATATCTACTTCTTTGAGAAATTTTAACATTTCCTCTTTAGTAGCCCATCTTGCATAATTCATTATATCATCTCCTTTCAAAAACATTATATTACCAAAAAACATAAAAAAGTTAAACAAAAAATGGCTTTTTTATGATAAAAATATATTTGGGAAGTGATTTTTTATTTATTCTAACGAATTAGTATGTAATATTTTAAAATATATTAATATCAATATAAATACAGAAATTACTATAATAAATTTAAGTAATATTTTTAGTTATGATAAAACATATATTATGAAAAAATTTAAAAGAGAATTAGAATAACTATCATAGAATATATAAATAATAAGAGAATATTAAATAGTCTAAATGGTTATAAATCAAATACTACTATATTAAGAATAGCCTTATTAAATGGTTATAATAGTATAAGTATTATTCTGAAATATTTAGAAATTTAGTAGGAGTCTCACCAAGAGTATATAAAAGATTTATTACACCCTAAATAATTTAAATGAAGAAGAAACAAATACAATAAGAAATTCAATATCTAATTTAATTAATATTGAAAATAAAATACAAAAATATTTAAGTAATCAAAAGCCAAAAGAATTACCAGTTAGAAAATTATCAATATTTAAATAAAAAAAAAATGCACATTTTTATTAAAATTTTGTGCATTTTTATATATTTATAGTATTGTTTTGCACAAAGATTGTGCATATTTTATACAGAATCTTTTCCTAAAAAAACATTATAAATAGATTTATATCTATATGCAAGTTTTGCATAAGTAGAGTCCTCTACTAAAATATTCATTTGTACTAACTTATCAATAGCAGTAGAAACCGCATTTCTTGAGACACCAGATAAATTTTCAATTTCTTTTTAGTAAAAACGATTTGTTGCATCATAATAGGCATAATTCTATACATAACATTTCTTTTTAATAGTTTTATCTTTTCCATATCTTCATTATATATTTTGTTTAATTCTATTAATTTTTGCTATATAGTTTTCACATTGTTCAATAATACATTGTAAAAAGAATTTTATAAAACCTAACATATTTCCTTTTTACTACTTTCATTTAAAAATCTGTGATAACTGGGCTTATATAATTCAATTACTTCTGATAGAAATAGAATTGGTTCATCACCAGTAAGCATAGCAAGTTGAATAGGAATCAAAGCTCTACCTAATCTACTGTTCCCATCTCTATAAGCATGAATAGTTTCAAATTGTGAATGTGAAATGGCTAGATTTATAAATATAGGATCGACGAAAGCATCATTCATATATTTTAAATAAATTATTTAGTAGTATTGAACTTTTCAGGCACTGGTGGCACAAAAAAATAGCTCTGTTAATGGTACATCCTTTGGTCCAATCCAGTTCTGAATATTTCTAATATGGCCTGGTTTTTTTTCATTACCTCTAACACTATCTAAAAGAATTTTATGTATATCATTAACAAACATTAAATTAATTTCTTTATTCTTTTTAAATATTCTTTAGAATAATTGATAACACTTTTTAGATTTTGAATTTCCTTATTGTCATCTGTTTGAGGATATATTTTAAATAATACATATCATCCTGTGAAATCTGTGTACCTTCAATCTGAGTAGATTTAAAACTTTCTGTAAGTATAATTGAATCTAGAAAAAATTTTGAGTCAAAGTCCATATTTTTTAGACAAGCTTTATATTCTCCATATTTAGCATTAGCTTCAGATATTAGTCTTAATAAATCCTTATCTATAGAATATTCAATAGGTAACTCTTTTACTCTAATTGGTTCCATTTTCATCACCTCTGCAAAAAATAATATCATAAAAAATCAAAAGTAAAAGAAAAAATGCACAATATACTTAAATTTTTGTGCATTTTTACAATTTTTGACATGTTTTTTATAAAAAGTTTATAAATATCTATAAAAAAAAAAAAATGCACATTTTTCTTAAATTTCTGTGCATTTTTATATATTTTAGTGCCATTTTGCACAATGATTGTGCATTTTTAAAAATATTATGCTTCTAAACTTATTATAACACCAATTATTGAGTTGATAAAAGAAAGCTATCAAAAATGTTATTGATAGTATTAATCCAGCGATTGCTTTACCTTTTCCATTAATAGATTTTAATCCCTTGGCACTAAATATAATACCACATATAGTTACTGGATAACCAAATAAAGGAATAATCCAAGCAGCAATAGAAACAAGTCCTAATATAAAAACCTACTAAAGAACTTTTTTATCAGATTTATTGACATTACTATTAACATTATTATTAGTTTTATTTGTATTATTAATTAATACTCCACACTCTAAACAAATTGCTTGTTCATCATTAAGTTTAGCTCCACAATTACTACAAAACTTAGCCATATACTATACCTCCTCATCTGAGTAAATTATAACACACATAATACATATAAACAATACATAAATTTAAAGACATTAGGCTTTATTTGATAGTGAGAGACCTTAGACTCGAACTAAAAAAAAGAAGCATATAATCTTATGCTTCTAACTAATTAAAATAAACTAAGTTGACTAGTCTCAGGCATACCACTAAATATACCCATACTTCTCATCTTTTTTTCAATTAAAGTTTGAGATACCTTACATCTAGTTTGAAAGTCCTCAATACTAATAAATGGTGCTCTTTCAAAATTTTTTTTCAATATTCTTAGCAACAACATCTCCTAGGCCATCAATAGCTCTAAATGGAGGAATAATAGTCTTATCATCACCTACAGTAAATATCATACCCTTACTCTTATATAAATCATAAGGAGCAACCTTAATACCTCTTGCAGCCATTTCTAATGCTACTTTCAAACATTCAGATACACCATTTTTCCTTATTCGTAGCATCATATCCTTTACCTTCAATCTCCGTAAGAACTCTCTTAATATCATCATAACCCTTAATCATAGCCTTCTATATCAAAAAATCAGTAGCCTTAGTACTATACCAACTAGCATAGAAGTACGCAGGCATATGTACCTTTTATACCAGGCAATTCTAAATGCACTAATAACATAGGCTGCAGCATGTGCTTTCAAGGAACATATACTTAATCTTAAAACAGCTATCAATAAACCAAGACTCAATACCAGCCTTTTCCATAGTTTCCTTATGCTTAGCCCAAGTTTCAGGATCCTTACTAGCCTTACCTTTACGAACAAACTCCATAATCTTAAATGCCTTAATAGGGTTCTACTCCGTGATACATAAGATAAACCATTATATCATCACGACATCCAATAACTTCTTTAAATGGAACAATATTATTCTTAATAAGCTCTTGAGCATTACCAAGCCATACATCAGTACCATGTGATAATCCAGATATCTTAATTAATTCTGCAAAAAGTAGTAGGTTTTAGTTTCATATACCAAACTAATAGTAAATGGAGTTCCAAACTCAGGAATACCAAGCGTACCAGTATTACACATAATTTGCTCGTTAGTAACTCCCAAAGCTTTAGTAGAAGTAAATATACTATCGTATCCTTATCATCAAGAGGAACTTTAGATACATCAGTTCCAGATAATTCTTGAATAAGTCTAAAGTTGTGTTGATCAGAATGACCTAATATATCAAGTTTAAGCAAATCTTGATCAATAGCATGGTAATCAAAGTGTGTTGTTCTCCATGCACTCGTCGGGATCTTCCGCTGGAAATTGGAAAGGAGTAAAGTCAGATACATCCATATAATCAGGTACAACAACAATACCACCAGGATGCTGACCAGTCGTTCTTTAACACCAGTACATCCCATAGCAAGGTCTCTCTCTATCTCACAAGACCTCTTATTCATAATTCCCTTATCTTCAAAATAACCTTTAACAAAACCAAAAGCAGTTTTTTTCAGCAACAGTACCAATTGTTCCTGCTCTATAAACATTATCAACACCAAATAATACCTTTGTATATTCAGTGCAGATGCTTGATTCAAATCCGAAAAGTTAAGGTCAATATCTGGTACCTTATCAGCATTAAAACCAAGGAATGTAGCAAAATGGCATATCCTGACCATCTTTATATAATCTCTCACCACATACAGGACACATCTTATCAGGTAAATCAAATCCACTAGAATAAGTAGCACCTAAGTCCTTACCATCATCATCTTTAAATATACTATGCTTACACTTTAAACATCTATAATGAGCAGGAAGTGGATTAACCTCAGTAATACCCATCATCGTAGCTACAAATGAAGAACCAACACTACCTCTAGAGCCAACTAAGAATCCCTCATCATTAGAGTGTTTAACAAGTCTTTGTGCAATTAGATATATCGGATCAAATCCACCTCCAATAACACCACCAAATAACTTCTTAACTTTCTTTTCTAATGCCTTATCAGTAAGTTCTCCTCTTCTTCCGCCCAGTGTTCTCTAGCATAATTAGTAACTAGTTCCTTAACAGTATCATAGCCACTAATCAAAGTATTATGTAAATTCTCAAATAACTTACTTTCAAACTCTTCATTACTAATATCTGGGTATTCATTTTTTAACTTTTCTTCCCAGCATTTATATACAATATTACCATATAACTCCGTAGATATTCTCTCTTCAATATTATGTGGTAAATTCACCATACCAGTCCTTAGCCTATTAAATACAAGGTCAGTAACTACTCTAGGACAGTCCAAATAAGACTTACCATCATCACTCTTAACTCTTGGTGAAAAAGGAATACCACCAGTATCAATAATAACCTCAATTTCAGCAGGTCATATCAAGAACTTTATTCGTATTAGTAACAACTATCTCATAAGCAAGTTCTTCTCCTAGAAAAGCAAAATCATTAAGCATCTCTTTTGTAGTTCTAAAATGCTGTGAAGGAATTGAAGTAATACTACTCTTAGCAAGAGGATGTCTACCACCACCAGGTACCTTCTGATTAACAATAATCTCTCTGTATATCTTGTCTTCTCTGGTAAAATGATGTACATCACCAGTAGCCACAATAATCTTTCCAGCCTCTTTAGTAGCAGTAATAATCTTCTTAATATGTTCTTTAATCTCATTCTCATCCTTAAAATCACTAGTCTGAATCAAATGACCATACACTTCAGGAGGTTGTACTTCAACATAGTCATAGAAGTTAATAATATTAGTAAGTTCTTCACCCTCTTTACTTCTAGCCCAATAAATACTTCACTTTCGTAGCAGCCACTACCAATAATAAGACCCTCTCTTAGTTCATTAAGTTTACTTCTTAGTATTCTCGGAGTCTTATATAAATAAGTAGTATTAGCAAGAGATATAATCTTAAACAAATTCTTAAGACCCTTTTTATTAAGAGCAATAGCATTAAAATGATATGTTCTACCAAATTTATATATCTCATCTTTAGGAATAAGCTTATCTAAATCACTAATCTTACTTAAATTCTGCATAGTAAGTTTACTAATCATCTTATGAAATACATAAGCAGTACCTTCAGCATCATAATCCGCTCTATGATGAGCATCCTCTTCCCAAGGAACATTATATCTCTTAACCAAAAGCAGATAAACTATGTCTAGAATATCCTGTATCAATAGCTCTAGATAATTCTAGTGTATCAATAACCGTATTCTGAAATTCACCTAAATTATATTTCTTCATTGCACTAGAAATAAATGAAATATCAAATTTAGCATTATGAGCTACCATTGGTAAATCACCAGTCCACGCTAAGAATCTCTTAGTAACATTCTCTTCATTATCCTTACCCTTAACCATATCATCAGTAATACAAGTAAGTGCCGTAATCTTGTCAGGAATATGTCTACCTGGATCAATAAGTTCATCAAATCTATCAATAATATTACCATCTTTAATCTTAACAGCACCAATTTCTATCATTTGGTCAGTACCACCAGCATTAAACCCAGTAGTCTCAGTATCAAATACCACAAAAGTAAGTACCTGATAGAGGTCTATCATCACTTCTAACTACAATATCAACAGTATCATCTACCACTGTAAGTTCAGTACCATATAGTCCTTTAAAATGCTTACTAGGATCTTTCTATTCCCTTATTATAACAGATTATAATATCATAAGCAATTGGAAATGCTTGACAACCACTATGATCGGTAATAGCAACACCTCTATACCCCATATCAATACATTTACTAACAAGTTCACAAGTATGTTTATTTAAATCTATTCCAGTAATACCATCCATTTGACTCATCATTGTATGTGCATGAAGTTCAACTCTTTTTTAACAGGAGCATTATCTACTACCTTTTCTTTTTCAGGACTCTCTGTCTTTTCTACATCTTTATATCTCGTAGTAAAGTAAGTTCATTAGAATACTTATCCATAGCTACTTTTACCATAAAAATTATACCAGAACCAACCTTAAGTAAATCTTTAATTCTAGCATATTCATCATTATCTTTAGTAAACATCTTAACATAAATACTATCATTATTATCAGTAACCTTAAGAGTGATAATTTTATAACCACTCTTAGATTCAAACATATCCATACCAAAGATAACACCTTCTATAGTAATATTATCTACTTCATACATTAAGTCCTTAATTGGAGTAACACTAGTATCCTTCTTAGGTCTAAAATATTTCTTCTCTTCAGTTTTTAACCTCACTAGCAGTCTCTTTCTTAGAAATAACTACCTTTGGATCTTCTACTACTTTTTTCTTTCTCTATTTCTTTAAGTAATTCATTTTTCTTTTTTCTTCTACTAAAACTAAGTTCTAAATTCTTATTAAAACCATAATCTCTAAGACAATTATTAATATAATTAAGTTTCTCAATCAAATAAAATTTTCTGCTTTATTATATACTTCAAATACATATTTATTATCTATTACATTAACATTTCTACCAATAAATACTCTATATTTATAACTATCATTACTAAATATATTAATTAAATTATCTATATAATCATTAATATATTCATCATTATCTTCTCTTACTATAACACTAAGTTTAATATCTTCAATAGTACTAAAATTAATCTTAATCTTATTAATAAGTTCAGTATATATATATACAGGTAGTATCTTATCATTTTCTATAATAAAATTCCATAACTTATTATTATCATAGACTACTATCTTCTTAATACTAGCCTTTTTCTAAATAGTCAGTATTCATACCAATTTGATCTAGTAATCTCTTCATTTTTTATCTTGCATAATACCACCTAAACTTCCTATCTAATATTATACTAAAAAAAAAGTAAATTAAACCTCTTTACAATCTTTTTACAAGTTTTATTTTTAAGTTCGAGCCTGTAGTCTCTCACTACATAAAAAAGCCTAAGGTCTTTTTTTATGGTAATTTAAACCATTAAGTCTCTAAATTAATCTATTTATAAATTATTAAAAGTAATAATTACTTTAGACTTATTATTTTTTAAATATAATTTTATATATCTTTATACCAATAAAATTAGTAATATTTTGAATACTATCTATTTGATATTTAGAATAGTTAAGTACTTTATTCTTAATTCTTTTTTATTTATAATTTTATTATTTGGTAGTGAAAATAGTAAATCTATACCATTTAAAATATCAATATCTTTATCATCATATCTAATATGATCGGCAATAAATCTTTCGCTATCATCTTTTTTCTTCTTTACTATTTAAATCTTTTTTCTAATTAAATACTTATAATCAGCCTTATCAACATAATAATAAGTCTTATTTCTTAGCATATAAAATAATAGAAAATAACCAAGTAGCACATAAAGTAACAAATATTAAAGAATAAGTACTATTAGAAAAAGTCATTTTAAAATTAATACCAAAATAAACAATTAATACAATAAGTATAATTTGTTCTAAATACCTTAAAGGATATTTAATAGTTACAATTTCTTTTTCATATCAATATCTCCTTATATTACATTAACTATTTTAGGAAAAAAAACTTACATATCTTAATTTTTTACTTTTACCTCTATAAAAGTCACTTTGCTATAACTAGGTAACATAATAGACTTTTTTTATATTTTCTATTTCTATATAGATATTCTATAGTTATTAACGAATTATAATTATTTTCTAAATCATAAGGAGGTGTATCACTACCTTCAAAATATATAGAATCATTTTTTATTACTTTAGCCTCTATTTCATATGTACATAACGGATTAGGAAAATTAAAATTAATCATATATAGTATGGCAAAAATTAATATAAAGATTACAAACCCAATAATACATAAAAAAATATATCATTAATATTTGCTATAGTATCTAAATAAAATATAGATAGTATGAACAAAAAACATTAAAAACTAAAATAAAAAATATTTTTAATAATAAATTTAAACTTAAACATCACTCTCACCATTACTATCTTTCTTTAAATATTTAGATTTATAACTCACTACAAACAAAAACTATCGTAGACAATACAATTATACAAGAAATAATAAATATTTTCAAATCAATATTAGAAATTCCAGTAAATAAAATTAAAATAATAAGACTTAAAACAAATGGTGTTCTTAATTTTGCAACTAATTTTTCTTTATCCTTAGAGTAAAAGGCTAATCTACTTTGCCATCTTTTTTATAAAAATGTAAGAGTGAAATTTTACATTTTCTTAATTACTTTTTGTTTTTTATAACATTATAATAATAGGTATCAATATAATCTGTAGTCGTTGGTTTAGAAATAATCTTAATAAGTACAATTTTTACTAAACAAGTTCTATATACAACATTTAATAATAAGATTAACATTATAACTATTATTACTAATGCTATTATAGAAAGAACAGTATCATATATATTCATATTAACTATTAGCAATTATTAAAGTAAATATTATAAACAAAAATAGAAATTATTGATAAAACAATTGTAGCTATAGCCTTACCTTTTTTCTAGTCTTTAAGCCTTGTGATGCAAAGTAAAAGTCCATAATATAAACAAAGATACCATAAGCAATGCCAAAGAAAGAGCAAACAAGTCCTAGAATAGATAGCCAAAATCCAATCTCACACATCCTTTCTTTCTTTTTCATAGTTTCATCTTGAAAAAGATTGAACAGAAATTATTATTATTATCATTATTATTAATTGGTTGACCTGTATTAGGGTCATAATTCATTTGATTATTTATATTTTGATTATTAAAATTATTATTCATATTCATTCCTCCATTATTTAATTTATTTATCTCTTGAAATAATTTATTAAGAGAATTCCTGTAATCCATTGCAAGCATATTAAGACTATTTTGTTCTAGCGGAAAATCCCTAATGCACCATCTAGCCAAGCCTCTATGATTAGATTATTACCATTGATACTATAGTTAAAACCTTTGTATCCGAGCATAGCATCTCCTGCTCTATAATACTTTTCCCCTTCTTCTCATACATGTTAAAGCCACTTTCCTTTAAATAACTTTTGTACAATATTGTTAACTAAAGTACTATCACTATTAAATGTAAGATTATAGTTACTTTTACCTTTTTTCATTTTACCTCCTCTATAATAATTATAACATATAATTCGTATTTTCGTATATAAAAATTAATACTTTACAAAAATGAGACAATAAGTGTGGTGATATCTATGAATTTTAGATTACAAGACATTAGAGAAAATATGGAATTAAGCCAAAAAAAGTCGCTGATATTTTTAAAGTATCACAGCTACATACTCTAGGTGGGAAAAAGAAGTAGAAATAATACCATTAAATAAGTTAATATTATTAGCAAATTACTACGGCATAAGTCTTGATTACATTTTGTAACTTGTCAAATATCAAAAAAAGCATACAATTACAAAGTAGATAAAAAAATATCAGAAATAATATAAAACATTTAGAAAAGAAAAAAAATCTTAACAGAAAAAGAATTAGCATTATTCTTAAATACTACTCCATCAACAGTTTGTGCCTATGAAAAGGAAAAACACTAATCTTAACATCATTTGCTTATCAAATTTGTAAAAGGTATAATGTATCTATGGACTATATATGTGGAATAACAAAAGATTAATAAAAAAACATTATCAACAACACCTGTGGATACATAAAAATCACCCATTTAACTATGAGTGATTTTTAACAATTATTAATAAATTCAATCTATTTTAATTCATTATGATATAAATTTTATAAAAATTCATTGTCATTTATAAGTTCATCATGAGTACCTCCTGCAATTACATGACCATCGTCAATAACTATAATTCTATCACTATTAATAACAGTGGATAATCTATGTGCAATTATAAGTATTGTATACTCTCCTGCATATTTTTAATTGCAGTTTGTATTTTTCTTGAGTCTCATTATCTAAAGAACTAGTGGTATCATCAAAATAAAATTATTTCTGTTTTTTAAGAAGAGCTCTAGCAATAAAGTCTTTTGCTTTTGACCTCCAGATAAAATAATACCACCCTCACCCAAAATAGTATCGTACTTCTGAGGTAATTTATTAATATAATCATCTATACAAGCCATCCTACATGCTTCAATCATTTCTTCATCAGTCATATTAGGTCTTACTAGTCTCAGATTTTCTCTAATACTAAAGTTAAATATATAAGGATTTTGAGTAATAATAGAAATATTATTACGAATACTATCTCTATCTAAATCATTAATATTATATTATCAATATAGATGTTTCCACTATCTATCGTATATAATTTATCGAGTAAACTAAATATAGTAGTTTTTCCTGCCCCTGATTTACCAACAAAAGCAACAGTTTTCGTTAGGTTTAATTTCAAAAGATAAATCTTTAATAATTTTTCTTCACCATTATAAGAAAAATTAACATTTTCAAATTTAAAATGACCTTCTGCATTTTTAATCATTTTCTTACCAAATTTTTCTTTCTTAAAATCTTTTGCTATCAATAATCTCAAATATTCTACTCACGCAGATAAATTAAAATCTTTTAAACTTTCATTTATTCTTGTTATAAACGATAGAGAATTAAAAGCCCTATTTCTATAATTATATATTATTAAAAACCCAGATATTTCTAGTAGATTATTTTTACACAATATAATACCAAAATAATAAACAGGAAAGAAAATAAATATTGAGTAAATGCCGTTAAGTAAGATAATTTTCTATTAACACTAGCCATTGCATAATTGTAATTGTTATCTGTTATTAATTGTTCATCTAGCATTTTTTCAAAAGAATCAGATATGTTTAACACTTTAATATCTCTAATACCTCTAACTAGTTCGCTAATAAGACTCGTTTTTCTTTTCTGAAAATTTTCTCTTATTTTTATCTATTTCAAATCTTTTATTTATCATTTTTTTTATTGATAAAAATAATAATGGAATTAACAATCATATATATAAACATATATTTATTAATTACAAGAATTGAAATAAATACTCCAATAAGGGTAATTATTTTTAGATAGCATTCCAGATATATCAAAATAATGAGATTATTTTATTACAATCTCCATTAATTCTTTCCAGTAACATTCCTGAACCATTTTTGTCAATTATTTGTATATCCAAGTTTAATATTTGCTTTGGCCAAATCAGATTGAATATTAACTAATGTTTCTCTAGAAATTATCTGGAGTAATTTACCATGAAAATATGATACTATAACTTCAATAATATAAATTCCAAATAGCATAATAGGGTAATTAAAAAGTTCATCAAATAATCCACTTGTGATATTCAAAATTATCTTCGCAGATATTAAAGGAATAATGATACAGACAGCACAATATATAATATTAAGAAAAATATTTATAATTAATAAACCTTTCTTCTTTTTTTAACATATTGCCATACTTTTTAAAGTTTATTTTAAAATTATCTTTTTTCATACTAGAATCTCACCTCGTAACAATTATAAGTTATTATTTACAAAACTACAAGTCTTGAAAACAACCATGTTTTATGATATAATATATATCGTAAAAAATATCAACAACACCTGTTGATACATAAAAATCACCCATTTAACTATGAGTGATTTTCTTTTTCTAAATAATCTTTTATACCATTTGCAGATAAAGTAGCACATTTTTTTCTTGAGGGTTGTTTACTAGTATCGTCAAATACTAATAATTCTTTTTAATACTTCTTTATCATATTCTTCTTCATTAATCATTTTAAATAATTATTTATTAAGTAAATACCTTCTTCTTTAGTTTTACCAATAAGTAAATTAGTAAGAATATTAGTAGAGGATATACTTATAACACACAAAACCTTCTCCTTCAAAAGAAATATCTTTAATAATATTATCTTCTATCTTTAAATAAATATCTAAATTATCAATACAACTTTCATTATTTGTATTAATCTTAAAATAACTATCATCACTAGTATGTTTCATTAAATATTAGGAGATTGATAATTATCTAAAATAATACTTCTTTTTTTAAATCTCTATCCATTATAATATTTCCTTCCATATATTATTACTATTCTTTAGTACATTGATAAGTAAATCAATTTCTTCCTTATTATTATAAAAACTTAAACTAATTCTAACTGTATTACTAATATTAAAGACATTATCAAGTATTTTAGCACAATGATTACCTGCTCTAACACATATATTTATATTTATCTAAGTAAATAGCAGCATCTTGTGCAAATACTCCATTAATATTAAAAGCTACAATATTAGTATCAACATCTTTATTATATATAGTCAATAAAATCTAGTTTAGATAGTTCATTAATTAAATATTTTCTAAATCTTTTTTCATATTTATTAATTTTATCCATACCAATATTTTTTAAATAACTTGACTGCCGCACTAAGACCTAATACTCCTTCAATATTTGGAGTACCACCTTCTAAGTCTTGTAGGTATTTCTCTTAATTCAACATAGCCATCCTTAGTAAACATAGCATTCATACCACCACCATAATTAAATGGTTTAACTTTATCTAGCAAATCAAATTTACCATATAAGACACCAATACCCGTAGGACCATACATCTTATGACCAGAAAAATACCATAAAATCAATGTCTTCATCTTGGACATCTATTTTTTATGTGCTATACCTTGCGCAGCATCTACGACCATGATTATATTATTATCATGGGATAGTTTACTAATTTCTTTAATAGGTCTTTCATCACCGATTACATTAGTAGTATAAGCAAGAGATATAACTTTAGTTTTGTTAGTTATAGCCTTTCTAACATTATTGATAGTTATTTCATGATTATCATTTAAGTTAAATATATTTAACTTTAATACCTATTTCTTTTTTGTAATATAAACCAAGGTATAATATTTGAAGCATGTTCACTAAGAGTAATAAGAACTTCATCATCTTTCTTCAAATAATCTTTAAAAACCAGAAACAATAATATTCATACCATTAGTGGTACCATCCGTAAAAAACAATTTCAGAAGGTTCTTTAGCATTAATAAAGGTTTTAATTTTTTTTCTAGTCTTTCATATAGTCTATCAACAGTGGCACTTAGTTTATAGTCACCTCTATGAGTGTTCGCAGTATATTCATCATAATATTTTAATATAGCATCTCTTACTACCTTAGGTTTCAAAAGTAGTAGCTCCATTATCAAAGTATATAACATCTTTCTTTAAAATCTTAAAAATCATCTCTATTCATCTATTCACCTCCTAATCTTTTCCAAAATATTAAGTAACTATTAATATCAAAATTAATTAGAACTATTTTCTTTAGCTACAATTCTATTAAATACATCACTACTAGTATTATTATCTAAATGATAAACATTAATTTTATAAAAATTATCATTATTTTACTAATACTAGAAAAAATTATATTTAATATTAGCTTCTTTTTTTATTTAAATAAATATTAATTTCTTCATTAGTATTTATTATTATAATAAAACTTTACTTATTATTAAAGAAGAATTCATATCTAAATTATACTTAATATTAAAATTAATATCATTATTATTAGAATATTCAAATAAATGAATACATTTATTATTTTAACGTTAATACATAAACTTACATTATTAGAATCTATATAATCAAAAAATAATCTCCGTTATTATTAAAATTAATAATATTATCATTAATTTAACATCATCACTAACAAATGGAATAATTTTATTATTTACTACTTTTATTTTATTCATTATTAACCTCTTTAGTTATATCATTTTACTATCTTTTAAATATTTATTGTATCCATTTTTTCAATTCCATTAGCTAAATCATAATCTACCTGTTTTAATAATTTTACCATTACTCATAACATGAACAAAATCAGGATTTTAAATATTCTAATATTTTAGGGGTGATGTGTGATAATTAAAATAGAAGTACTAGGATTTTCCGCTTTATATTTTTTAATATTTTCACTACTATTCTTAAACTATCTACATCAAGTCCAGAATCAAATTCATCTAAAATAATAAATTTAGGCATAAGAAGTTTTATTTGTAATACTTCATTCTTCTTCTTTTCACCACCTGAAAAAACCAACATTTAAACTACGATGAATTAAATCCTTATTCATAGATAATTCTTCAGCACCTTTTTCACATTTTAATATAAAATCATATAATCCTATTCTTTTATTATTAATACTACTAATTGCAGTTCTTAGAAAGTCTTGGTTTGATACTCCTTCTATTTCCATAGGATATTGCATAGCAAGAAATATTCCTTCTTAGCTCTTTCATCAGTAGAAAAAGAATTTAAATTATCGCCATTAAATTCTATACTACCATTAATGATTTTATAATTAGGATCACCCATAATTACTCGTGATAATGTCGATTTACCAGTACCATTTGGTCCCATTATAACGTGAATTTCACCATCATTAATTACCATATTAAAATTTTTTAATATTTTCTTATTATCTGTAGTAACTTCTAGATTTTCTATTTTTAACATATCCTCTATCCCTCTTTTCCTAATAATTATAACACTTTTGTAGCATTTTTGAAAACTATTAGAGTAAAAAGATATAAGCAACTTGTACTTATATCTAATTATTTAATAAAAGGATCTAACTTTTTTTCTCCTAACAGGAACTTTTATTTTTCTTATAGCTTTATTTTCAATTTGCCTAATTCTTTCTCTAGTAACACCAAGCATTTGGCCAATTTCATCTAGTGTAAAAATTTTATTGTCATTAAGTCCAAATCTTAACTCTAAAACTTTTTTGTTCCCTAGGAGTTAAAGTGGCTAAAACTTCTTTGATAGTTTCTTCAAGTGCCATTTTTATAAGCAATTTCCTCCGGATCATCATCAGTACTAGGAATAAAATCTCCAATAACAGAATCATCTCTATCTCCATCAGATTTAATAGGAGTATCTAAAGAGATCAAATTTGTTTTTTCCATTATTAACTTAGCTTCTTCAATTTTTGCTACATCAATATTTAGATACTTTGCCACCTCTTCATCACTAGGTTCACCAGAATTAGTCATCGTTAAGATTTTTTTGTTCTATTAATTTTTTTCCAATAAGTTCATGGGCATGAACAGGAATTCTTATAGTATTAGCATGATCGGCAAGTGCTCTAGTAATAGCTTGCCTAATCCACCAAGTGGCATAAGTACTAAATTTAAATCCTTTATAAGGATCAAATTTTTCTACAGCTTTCATAAGACCAAGATTTCCTTCTTGTATTAAATCCAAAAGAGAAAGTCCATGATATACAAAATGCTTAGCTATAGAAACGACAAGTCTCAAATTAGATTCAATTAATTTTTTCTGGCTTTTCATCCCCTTTTTTAGCGGCAATTGCTATAGCTTTTTCTTCTTCAGCTTTTTAATAAAGGTAAACTACCAATTTCCCTTAAATACACCTTGACAGAGTCACTATCAGTATAAAAGTTATTGTTATCAATGTTTTCATCATTACTTTTTTTCTTCGTTATTTAAGTTTTCTCTTGTTTTTAAGTTTTCTTCAAAGTCAATCGCGGCATTGAGTAATTCATTAATTTTATCATCATCAATAAAAGATAGAATTGATATTTCATATTCTGATATAAACTTATCTACTACATCTTGACCATATTTATTACATAAGAAACCATAAATGTTATTTCTTTTATTTTTGACTAGTTATATCAATAACGATAAAAAGCAATACTATATAATTTCAGTAATTCTTGTTTTTTTAGTACTAAGATTTAGTATTTGCTTAAATGCTAGATTAACATCATTAATACCATATCTACTAATAAGATTATTATATTCTTTTAAATTCAATACTTTAATATTACTAATTTCATTAATTATTTTATCCATAAAAACCTCCTTAAAATTACTTTGCAGTCTCTTCCTTCAGCGAGTTAATATTTTATCACAACAATAAAAAAAAGTCAAACATAAGTTTAACTTTTAATTATTAACTATGATAAAATTATAACAATGTAATAAATAGCTTAATTTTATAATTCTTAACTAACTCATCAAGTTCATTAATTAATTTATCAGAATCATCCCAAGTCTTAAGTTTTACTCCAGAAGATATTTATGTCCACCACCACCAAATTTAGTAGCAACATCATTTATATAAGGACCAACAGATCTTATATTTGCCCTGATTAAATTACTTTTAATATCCTCGGTAAGAAATACCCAAACAATAATTTCATTAACAAACTTTAAATCATTAATCATGTTACCAGCAGCAGCACTATCTACACCAAATTCCTTTAACTTTCTATCAGTAATTTTAATATAAGCAACACCATTTTCAGTAAGAATTAAATTTTGGTAAATATATCCTTCAAATCTAATCTCAGAAATAGGTCTTTTGATATAAGACTTTATATAAAGAAGTAAAGTCTATATTAGTTTCTTCAAGTAATCTAGTAACCAAACTAAATGTTTTAGGAGACGTATAGTCATGTAAGAATCTATCAGTGTCACTAACAATTCCTAAATATAATTTTTTCTCCTATTTCCTTGTTTATTTCAATTTTATTATTAAATATAAATTCAAGTATTAATTGACTAGTACTACAAGAGTTTCATCAATTATTTCAATATTAGCATACTTATCAATTATTGGATGATGATCAATTTTAATAACATATTCAAAATTATTAATATTTGCTCCATCAATTCTTTTAATATCTGGAGTATCCAAAACGATAAGTAGCCCTTTAGTAGTATCGATGTTATCTATCTTTTCATTATTTCCAAAAAACTTAAATCTACTAGCAGGATTACCAACTGTATAAACTTTTTTATTAGGAAAAGTTTTAAGATTAATTTCCTTTAAAGCAAATTGAGAACCAAGAGCATCAGGATCTGCACCAATGTGTCTCGCAATTACAATAATATCATATTTTTTTATTTGTTTAAATATTTGTTTATAAATATTCATATTATCCTTGTAATACTAATGAATAAGTGTCTTTAGCAATCATTAACTCTTCATTAGTAGGAATGATGTAACATGGAACAGCAGAGTCATCAGTAGTAATCTTTCTTTCTTCATTCCAATCTAACATTGTTAGCCTTCTTCATCTACTTTAATACCAAGTACTGCAAGCTTATTAAGAATTTCTTTTCTAGTACTAATAGAGTTTTCTCCAACACCAGCAGTAAATACAGATAGCATCACATCCACCAAGAAGAACATAGTATTTAGCAATATATTCAACTATTCTCTTTACATACATTTCTTTGTGCTAAAATACATCTTTCATTACCATTTTTAATACCTTCTTCAATGTCTCTTGAATCACTAGATACACCACTTATTCCAAGTAATCCACTTTGTTTATTTTAGTACAATATCCATCTCTTTAGGAGTCATACCAGTCTTTTCCATAGCATAAGTAACAAAAGTAGCATCCATATCACCACATCTTGAACCCATAATTAATCCAGCATTAGTGGAAGACCCATTGAAGTATCAACACATTTACCATCTTTAACAGCACTAATTGAACTACCATTACCAATATGACAAGTAATAAATTTAGTATCATTTCTACCAAGAATTTCATTCATTCTTTGAGAAACATATTTATGACTAGTACCATGAGCACCATATTTTCTAATACCATATTCTTTATACCAAGCATAAGGTACTGCATACATATATTCACAAGGAGCCATAGTTTGATGGAAAAACTGTATCAAATACAACAGTCTGAACAGCATTAGGCATAACTTCTTTAGCGCCATTAATACCCACGATAGCGGCAGGATTATGTAAAGGCGCAAACTAAATAGTTCATCAATTTTACTAACAGCATCTTCATCATAGATTACAGTCTTATCAAAATAAGCACCACCTTGAACGATTCTATGACCTACACCTTTAATTTCATCCAAAGATTCAACAATCTTATTGTCCATAAGTTCTTTAATTAAAATTTCAAAAGCAACTTTATGATTAGGTAATTCTACCTCTTTCTTAATCTTTTCACCATTTACTTTTAATAGTATAAAAACTATTATCAATTCCTATTCTTTCAAATACACCACTGATTAGAACATCTTCACTAGGCATCTCAAATCCAGTAAATTTTAAAGATGAACTACCAGCATTTACTGATAATATAATCATTATAACACCTCTTTCTCCTATATTATAGCAGATTTCCTAAAAATAAGAAACAAAAATTAAATAAAAAGCATACTTATTAATATATTAATGTTTTCAAATAAATAATATTGACTTTTTATCAATACTATTTAATGAATAATTAATAATACAATAGTAAATATGCTTAATAAATATCCAGTTAACAAATATAATTACTTGTTATCATTAATACTTCTTTTTTTAACCTTAACCCCTGCTTTAGTTTTAACATTAAACGCTGTATTTTTTGCTTATTTCAGTTAAGTTAAAATTATTTTCTCTATTTTTTTCAATACTTAATATTCTCTTTTTTAATTCAACTTGCTTATCTATAAGTGACATTTTTTATTATCACATTCTAATATTCTTTTTTTCAATATTTATGTAACTAGTAGCAGTAAGATCACCTTGTTTAATATTTTTAATACTAAATGATGATTCAAGTACATCCTTTGCTCTGTCACTAAATAATACATAAGTACCATTTTTCTAATATATTAGTAACAAATAAACATACAAATAAATAATTATTACTTTTCACATACAGTATTAAGAAGTTTAACATATTCATCTTTTCATTCATTACTTCATCAATATCCATAGTAATAACTTGACCAAGTCCAATCTTAGAATTATCAATTGTATAAGTTTTATAATCCTTTATATAGAACTTGTTCTCTAGTCATACCCTCTAGTGAAGAACCAGCTTTAATCATTTTACTACCATATACTTTATAATCAACTTTAGCTAGTTTACCAAGTTCACTTACAGCTTCTTTATCAATATCTGTAGTAGTAGGACTAGTAAGAATCAAAGTATCAGATAAAATACCAGATAACATAAGGCCTGCCATAGATTTAGGAATAGCAATTCTATTTTCTTTATATAATTTATAAATAATTGTATTAGTACTACCAACAGGCATATTTCTAAAACTAATAGGCATATTAGTACCAATAGTACCAATATTATGATGATCAATAATTTCTAAGATATTAGCATCCTCAAGTCCGATAGCGGATTGTTCATAAGAATTATGATCAACTAAAATAACATTCTTTTTATGAGAAAATCCAACATCAGAAAATCTTATAATACCATTACATTTTCCTTTTTATTAAGTACAGGATAGTAACTATATCTAGTTTTGTTAGCTAATTTTAACAAAATCATTAACGTCATCATTTTCATTAACACATAAGATTTTCTCAGTATTAAGAATAGAAGTAACATTATTACACAAATTAAAAATCTTAGTAGTTTCCAAAGTATTATAACTAGTATAAATAATATTAACTTTATTTTTTTTAGCAATTTTAAATGTTCTTCTTTCATTTTTCCATTACCAATAACCACAATAAGTTTAACTCCAGAATTAACAGCATATTCTATAATACTATGTCTATCACCAACAATTAAAATATTGTTTTTGTTTAAAGTAATTTCTTCCATAAAAGGTAGTACTTTTTATAAGATGCAACAAGTAGTTCACCTTCAATATCATCATCAAATCTAAGTATCTCAGTTTACCTTTGATAACTTCACAAATATTATCATAAGTAGCATTAACATAACTATAATTAAAAAAGAAAACTGATCTTTAGCAATATCCTTCATACTAAGAATACCAATCAAGTTCTTATCTTTATCAATAACAGGTATTTTACTAATACCAACTTTATTCATTCTAAAATATGCTTCATATATAGAATCATTTCTCTTTAACAGTATAATTTTTAGTATATTTTAAATCTCTAAGTTTAATATTAACATCATTTAGAAAGATAGGCTCTGGCACTTAAAATAGTTAAGAGCAAATTTAGATTCTAAATTAAGAACTAAGTACTGCTGGTACAGTATTCATACCTAATCTATTTTTTTAAATAAGATAGTGTAATAGCAGCAGTAACACTATCAGTATCAGGATTTCTATGTCCAAATATATAAACTTTTTCCATTATTCCTCCTTAATATATTTCCTTGTTCTTTTTTTATATTCATTAAATAGTTCTAAACATTCATCATGGTTAAGTTCTACTAAATTCTAAGATATTTTTATCTTTATTTTAAAATAATTATAAATAAAATCATCTCTAAAACCAATATCTTCAGCATCCTTTAAAATTAGTACCATAATATACTTTTTTAATATTTGCCCATATAATAGCGGACAAACACATAGGACAAGGATATCCAGTAGCATATAGAATACAACCAGATAAATCATGAGTACCTAGTTTTTCACCTGCTTTTCTAATAGCCATTACCTCAGCATGAGCAGTAGCATCATGTAATTCTAGTACTCTATTAGAAGTTACACTAATTATATTACCATCTTTATCAGTAATAACTGCTCCAAAAGGACCACCTTTGTTTTCATTCATTGTTTTTCTAGCCTCATCTATGCCAAATTTCATTATATTATCCATTTTTATTCTCCTTTATCATATAAATATTGTATCAAATTTCTAAGAAAAAATCTATTATATTATATTATTTTTATATTGTTCACTCTAAGCTATAATCTTAGAGTGTCATTTATAGCCTGTAGTCTATAAATGATATATCATCCATATCTATCATATATAAGCCAGTACTAATTATTATAATCCAGGATATTTTTTAAAATCCTCCTTCTAGCGGTTTCTTGTCCCTTCTTAACTGCAGTAATAAAGAATTCTTTTTAACTATTTATTTTGTAGTATTCTCTACTTTTTAAAATAACCGTTAGGATTAATAATAGTATTATTTTCTTCAAAAAGCCTTACAATCCTTAATATTAACAACAATTGAAGTAAATTGTTCCAAATCTTGATATAACCTATAGTCTGCTCTATCATCATCAAATAACTAACCCTATCATCACCAAGAGAAACTATATCAGCAGTACTAGAATATCTAAAAGTACCAAGATAAATATATATCCCATTAGTATCCCTTTCATCTATTCTATGAATATATTTTCATATATTTGTGATATTATCTCATCATCAGTATCAGTAATAAATTTTTGCTTAGTATTAGATAAACCAACTAAACTGAGATACTCCCCTAACATAACGATTCTTTTTTCAAGTTCTTTAATTCTTTTAACCATTTCATTATTTTTTTCAATATTTAATTTTGTTATTTCCACTTCATTTTTATTTGAGTTAAAAGTATCTTCTTTCATTATATACATCCCCTATAATTTAATTTTAACATAAAGAAAAGACTATTACTAGTCTATTCTTCAAAATTAATCTAATTTATCAGTTTCATCTTTTTCTGATAAACATTTATTTGGACAAACTCAAAGTACAACTACCACAATTTAATACAAGGATAATCATCTTTACTAAATCCATATATAAATTAAATTTTATAAATATTTTTACATATACTGCATTCAATATTAAAATTATCAAATATAATTGAAATTATCTAAAATAATTATATTTTATTAATATCTTTCATTATAACATTCTTAGTTTCTTATATAAACCATTATATCATTAAAATAGTATTTTTTAAAAAATCCCTAAAATTAGTTTTTGGCTTTTTTAAACTGTAACATACATGTCACATATGTCTAAGTATCATATCTTTTATCCGTATCATTAAGTTTAAATAATTTAAGTAGCTTATTAAGTGCAAAATCTTTCCATGAGTAAATGTTGATAGCTAAATTCTTATTTAGTTCCAAAGTCGTTATTAACATAACTACTACCATATAATAAAAATATAATAGCGATAAAGATAATGACAATAATTGAAAACAAAAATATGATCAGCAAAATTTCTAAGGTTATATTCTTAGTACCACCAAACGAAAATACTAGTAGTAGAATAAAACCTATAAAAAAGGAATAGAAAACAAAATTTCATATCCAAAATATCCCCACATAGATATAGGTTTATATTCATTAAATCATCTTATCGTTCAATACATTTCACTCCTATAACAAAATAATAACATAATAAAATATAAATATTCAATAAAAAAAATCTATCAACAATATCTGTTGATAGATAACTATATTTAATAATAGATTTTATTAACCGAATAAATTCTTCCTCTGATATTCCAGTAGTTTCAATATCAAAGTTAATATTATTGTAACTAAATATAGCATAATAATTTTTATTTTCACCCATAATCTTAATATTATTGCCATTGATTATAGAATTTTTCATTTCATCAGTATCAATACTAAAACATCTAAGTCTCTTAATAGTGTCTGTTAAAATAAATATATCTATATATTTATTATTACCACCACTATAAATAATATTATATCCATATAATTTATCATATTTACTAGTATCATCGTTGAATAAATAGCATTTAATTATTCCATTTATATTATAGTCATTTGGTACTACAATATCTTTAAGTAATGGATATATTTTATATAAATCATCAGTAGTTATCTCTTCACTTCTTTCCATCAATATCTAACTTTGCATTATCAAAATTGTTATCAATATTATTAACAATAATAACATCATTATTTTTAACATTACTATCTAATACATTATTTGTAATACTTTTTTTATTTAAAAAGAAATACACTAGTCATAGTTATAACTATAGCCATAGGTACTAGACTATATTTAAATATTTTATTCATTTTATTACCTCTTTCCATTTTCTTCCTAATAGAAGTATAATTGTTAGTTATATCAAAATCATTTGTTATAACTTTATTTAATTTATCTTCATTATTCATTTTAATCACACTCCTTAAAATATAAGCATAATTCATTTAATGTTCTATAAATAAGATTTTTAATATAAGATTCTTTAGTATTAAGTAGTTTGCTAATTTCTTTAATAGTCATTTCTTCCTTTGTAATATAAATAAAATACTTTTGGAACATCTTGATTCTTTTTCTTTTTAATAAAATTCCATATTGATTTCCATTCTTCATTCTTTAATAATTAAATCTTCAATATCAAATGAAGAATCTATTTTATCTATAATTTCTAAGTCATTATTATTTTTTTATCAAATAAAGAAATATCTCTTATTCTCATAACTAAAGAATAATACTTCTTAATTTTATTAATAGCAATTCCAATTAAATAACTATTAATATTAGTATTATCAATATTTTTCTTATTCATAATTTTCCATAACTCTAAATAAACATCTTGAATAATATCATTTACATCATTAATATTATGACATTTAATAATAATATATCTAAGAATATTAGAATAAGTTTCTTTATAAAATTCATTAAACTTATCTAGGTTTGCTTGACTAGTCATATTATCACCTACACTATAATTATCCCATATATAAATAAAAAAGTTTCAAAAAAGATACACTTTAATGTAAAATGCATTTTTTTATTTATTTTTCCAATCATTCATATACATTGGAATATTTCTTTCTGCATTATTTTCTGCAATATCTAAAAATAAGTTTACTAAGTTATTTAATCCTTTAATTTCCTTTTCATCTAAATAGTTTTTTTAGCAATAATTATATCTGATTTAAGTATCTTACCATCAGGAGATTTTTCCCAAGTAGTAAGTCCCATATTCTTTTTTTTTTTTTGCATCTGCTCTATCATATACAATTTTTGCTGCTGTTTTTCCAGTTATAGCAAAGTGGAATTTATTTTGAATAGTTTTATAAAAATTAAGTGCAGTCTCACTATTCCTATCATAATCAATAGAACACTCTGAAAATATATCAGTTATTTTTTGATAAAACATTCTTTCACTTGTTCTAATTAATTTAATTCTCTCTAGTAATCTATTAAAATATTCTTGGTCAGATTTTCCTTGCTTTCATAAATCTATCATCATTTAAAGCAAAACCTTGAATCATATAATCTTTAATTATTTTATTAGCCCAAGTTCTAAACTTAATTGCTTTCTTAGAATTAACTCTAAATCCAATAGAAATAATCATATCCAAATTATAGTACTTTTGTATTATAACTCTGTTTACCATCATTACCCACATGTGCAATTTTTTGCACATGTGCTATTTTCATTTAACTCATTATCTTTATAGATATTGTTAATATGCCTAACAATACCACTTCTATCAATGCTAAAGAGTTCTGCTAGTGCCTCTATATTTAACCAAACATTTTCATCTTGCAGAAGAACTTCAATCTTTTGTATTTCCTTCTTCATCATTATAAAAAATTATATTTTCTCATTTCCAATTACTTTTCTTATTCATTTTAATTTTCCCCCTCTCGTTATTATTTTAAAAAGGTGCCAGCACATTATTTCATGGTGGCACCTTTATTTTGCTATATCTATTTAATATATTAATGATAAGATATAAATTTTATCTTAC
>VOFC01002989.1_pt1 | contig 29347 bp, 36 predicted proteins | sample 5384161 | NCBI WGS metagenome assembly VOFC01 (sample SAMN12384722, study PRJNA508395) | human gut metagenome | isolation source: healthy gut B | host: Homo sapiens | reverse complement strand
CTCAAATTGGCCTTCGTTCCGGTTACGTATTGCTACCGCTTTGCGTGACATATGGACGATAGCCGTTTTAGGCGAGCTATTTTGGGCAATATCCTTGTACGTAATGATTTTGCCGTAAAGATTTTTTTTAAGCTATTTCCCATGGAGGGAGAAGAAAAGAGTACTTTCCAAGTGCATCTCAGGCATACGAAACCGGGATTTTCCCACTGAAATAACAATCAGGCATTTATGGTTTGCTCTGAATACAGGCAATACTTTTTCTTTCGTGTTCCCGGAGACAACAAGCTGCAAAATATTTCTGTCCATCAAAAACCACAAACCCGTCAAAGAGCTGCAAATCACTTGATTGTTATTCCACCGATAGGGGACTGATATTTGTGCAAATGTGACTTGCATAACATTATATATAAGGTAAAATCTTTTTTTACCAAAAAGTAGTATTTCATTTTTAAATAAGATCTTTCACCTCCTGTTTTGAAGAATAATTGCTTATATTTATTCGATAGATGAGGTATTTACCAATATATAAGATTATTTTGCGCAGCCCCGCAATTACAGGGACAAGAGAAAGTCGAACCAGCTTGTAGCCTATGCCGTAGTCAATATGGAAATAGGCAACCGTGACTTACAATAATAACACCGGAATATTTTTTGTGGAAAAGAGATTAAAGCGTTTTTAATAACGACATAGGAGATAGTTTTTACTCTCTTTAAAGTCGTTTTTCCAACTTTTCCTTATCTTTGGCGTTTAACAAACCGTTTTTTAATCATACAACAACGAAAAACAACCGATCATGAATCAAGAGTTATCAATGAATGCCAATAAATTAGTGGCATTTCTCCAGAAGCCGACTTCTTATTTTACCAAAGCCGACATCATTTCATTTATCCAACAAAACGACATCCGTATGGTCAACTTCATGTATCCTGCGGGAGATGGTCGTCTGAAAACTTTGAATTTTGTCATTAACAATCAAGCTTATCTGGAAGCTATCCTTCCACCTGTGGAGAACGGTGGACGGTTCCAGCCTTTTTCTTTTATCGAAGCGGGAAGTAGTGATCTTTATGTTATTCCTCGGTTTCGTACAGCATTTGTTGATCCGTTTGCTGAAATACCTACGCTGTCTATCCTTTGTTCTTTTTCTTCAATAAGGATGGAGAACCGTTGGGAAGTTCACCGGAATATACGCTTCATAAAGCGAGCAAAGCATTTACGGACGTGACGGGAATGGAGTTTCAGGCAATGGGAGAGTTAGAATATTATGTGATAGCACCGGATACGGGAATGTTTCAGGCTACAGATCAACGTGGTTATCATGAATCGGGACCTTATGCCAAATTTAATGAGTTCCGTACACACAATGTATGTCTTATATCTCACAAACTGGCGGGCAAATTAAGTATGGACACTCTGAAGTAGGCAACTTTACTTTGGAAGGCTATATCTATGAGCAGAATGAAATAGAGTTTTTGCCGGTTCCTGTCGAACAGGCCGCCGACCAATTGATGATTGCCAAATGGGTAATTCGTAACTTAGGATTCAAATATGGATATAATGTTACGTTCGCTCTAAGATAACAGCAGGTAAAGCGGGTTCCGGTCTGCATGTCCATATGCGTATCATGCAGGACGGAAAGAATCAGATGTTAAAAGACGGAATTTTGTCGGAAACAGCCCGGAAGGCTATTGCTGGAATGATGGAGCTTGCGCCTTCAATCACAGCCTTCGGCAATACGAATCCGACTTCTTATTTCCGTCTGGTTCCTCACCAGGAGGCTCCGACGAATATTTGCTGGGGCGACCGTAACCGCTCTGTTTTAGTGCGTGTTCCGTTGGGGTGGGCTGCCAAGAAGGATATGTGTACATTAGCGAATCCGTTAGAAACGGAAAGTTATTTTGATACCACCCAAAAGCAGACTGTGGAAATGCGTTCACCGGACGGTTCGGCAGATTTGTATCAGCTGCTTGCGGGACTGGCTGTTGCCTGCCGTCATGGTTTTGAGATAGAAAATGCTTTGGAACTGGCTGAAAAGACGTATGTGAATGTAAATATTCACCAGAAAGAAAACGAAGATAAGCTGAAAGCATTGGCTCAATTGCCGGATAGCTGTGTTGCGTCCGCCGATTGTCTGGAACAGCAACGGGCTATTTTCGAACAATACAATGTATTTAGTTCGGCAATGATTGACGGCATCATCCGTAAACTTCGCAATTATGAGGATAAAGACACTACGTGCAGATCTGGACGGAAAACCGCAGGAAATGCTTGATTTGGTTCATAAATATTTCCATTGCGGATAATGTAGTAACTGATAATATGAGTAAAAAGCCTGTCTTCTCAAAGCAAGATAGGCTTTTATTTTCCCAATTGCACTCCTCACTTCCACATAATTCTACACTAATTCCACAATCAGATAGAACCCGCCTACTTTTTATTCGTCTGATTTTAACGATATATGTAAAAAAGCTGATATTTGGTATCCGTTTTTGCAATATGATAAGTGTAGCGATAATAAATAATGGTTTTTATAATTCACACTTAAAAAATTACGATTATGAAAAAGGTATTAGTAGCAGTAGCATTAGTAATGGGATTAGGTAGTTCTGTAGCATTCGCACAGGAAGTAATCAACACTACATCTGTAGAAATGCAGGCGCAAGTTCCACAGGATGAGTTTACTAAGATTGATGTAAAAGAGTTACCGGAAGCAGTGGCACAGGCTGTTGCCAAGAACTATGAAGGTGCTACAATCAAAAAACTTATGTAGCGGAAAAAGAAGGTAGTAAGGTTTATAAAGTAATTCTTACTACAAAAGATTCGCAGGGAAGTAACAGTCCTGATGAATGAAAAGGGTGAAGAAGTGAAAAGAATAAAGCAAAACTTCGAATGTAGTATAAATAACTCATAAAAATTCTCGGTTCGTGATGAATCGGGAATTTTTTGTTTATTTTTTAGTAATAAACCAATTGATCTACGTTCATCATCGGATAGTTTTATTAGTAGTTATTATTCAATTTCTTACGTATGTGACTAATCGTTTCCGGAGTAACTCGAAGGAAAGAGGCTACTTCTTTTAGAGTAATAAAATTCTGAAAATCAGGATAGCGTTTCACTAAATCTAAATACAGTTCGGTGGGAGTTTTACAATAAATGTCTAATAGACGCATATAGGTTTTGTACAAAGAGCTCTTCTGCAAGAATCCGTTCTAAGTTTTGTGTCATTTCATTTGTAGAGAAGAAATTCCTCATATCTTCGGCAGAAGCATAGTAAATTCGAGCATCACTTGCAGCCTGGATGCTTACCATAGCTTTCTCTTTTTTCAAGCATGCCGGATAGTCACCTACATACTCTCCGGCAAAAGAATAACTCGACAATATGCTCGTATCCTCTGTCGTCTGTACAGATATATCGAAATAACCCTTCTTCTATGTAAGCTCCATGTGTAGCCAAAGCTCCCTGCAGAGTGAAATATTCCTTTTCTTCATTTCTTTACATTGCCCATGTGTCAAAAGAAGTCTTTAAATGCGGAGAATTCCTCGCGTCCGGCATAGTGATTAAAATTTTCATGTTTGGTTAGATTGTTTTCGTGCCTTAATAGGTGACAATTTATGAAAAAGTGACATTATACCTAATTGCGGATGATTTTAAAGATTATTTAAACCGGACTTCCTTATTAAGGCTGAATTTTCATTCCTTTAGATATGCTGTCTTATCACCTTGGTTTATTTGTAGATTTCTACAGTACTCATTACTTTAAAATTCTTTTTTGAGGATATATCCGAAGAAAACGATCGATTTGATTACTTGATAGAAGGGAAGAGGAATATGAACGTTAAGTATTGACCTAATTTCATAAAAAGATGTTTATGAAAAAAAAAGAGAAGATATGCAGTGCAATATCGCCAAATAATGCTTTCCTTTGTAACCAACAACAATAAAGAGGTTTATTACGATTTGATTTTTTTACATGAATCTTCTCATTTATTTGAGCATATCCATCTCTAATTAAGATCTTCCTAAAACTTTCTTATTGAATTATTAATTTTTATATTTTTATTTTATGAATTTGTATATTGGAAACCTTAACTATAATGTTAAGGAATCAGATTTGAGACATGTAATGGAAGAGTATGGAACAGTAGCTTCAGTAAAGTTAATCACAGATCGTGAAACTAGAAGATCAAAAGGTTTTGCGTTTGTTGAAATGCCGGATGATGCAGAAGCTAATAATGTTATCAAACAGTTGAATGGCGCAGAATACGTAGGTCGTTCAATGGTAGTGAAAGAAGCTTTGCCAGAAGAACTAAAACTAAATAATAGTGATAGAAAAAGGGGCGTGTCGGAAACTAACACGCCCTTCTCTGATAATCTCCGTTGTTGTTTTCTTCATCATCCACCATGTTATTGAGTTCAGTTCCAAAATCTACAGTTCTTGTTCCCGTAATTTCAGAATATCTCTCGTTGTATCTTTGCTGCTTTTTTAATAATGCAGGAATGTCCGACAACTCCTGTGCAACCTGAATACCGGCTGCCTCTAATGCTTCTATCTTTTTCTTTAGCCAGCGAACCGGAAGTTCCGGAGATAATAGCTCCTGCATGCCCCATTTGTTTTTCCCAAAAGGAGCAGATTGCCCTGCGATGAATGCTACAACGGGTTTAGTTACATGGTTACGAATATATTCGGCAGCCTGTTCTTCCATTTCCGCCAATCTCACCGATTAAAACAATGGCTTCGGTTTCGGTGTCATTCTGGGTTTTTTTCTAACAGTTCACGGAAATGGAAAGCCCTACTACAGGGGCCGCCGTACCATAGCTGTGGATTGTCCCATGCCATTAGCGGTTAAGTGATATACAATTTCATACGTAAGTGTACCGCTTTACGGCTAATGACACCCACGTTTCGCTCTGAAAACTTGTCCCGGGAGGATACCGACCATACTTTTTCCCGGAGAAATCAATCCCGGACAGTTAGGACCAACCAGTATTGCCCCCTTTTTGTTTAATGAATTGATGCGCTTTGATGACATCCAGCGTCGGGATTCCTTCCGCAATACAGACAATTAACCGGATGCCCGCATCTGCTGCCTCCATAATGGCATCTGCCGCAAAACGTGCCGGAACAAAGATGATAGAAGTGTTAGCCTGTGTCTGTTCCACAGCTTCATACATGGTGTTAAACACTGGGATACCGTTTGCATCACTTCCCCTTTACCGGGAGAAGTACCTCCTACAACGTTGGTTCCATATTCCTTCATCTTCCTGGCATGAAAGAAGCCCGTCCCGACCAGTAATTCCTTGTACAATCAAACGGGTGGATTTATCTATTAATATGCTCATAATTGTTTTTACTTTTTATTGATTTGTTATCATTATGATTTTATAGCCATTAACGCTGCTTCCATAGTTGTTGCTATCTGAAAAACGGCTATGATTTCGTAGAAGATCGCGGCCGATATTTTCATTTGTTCCTGTTAGCCGGACAATGATGGGTATTTCACTGTTTATCTGCTCGAATGCCTGAAGAAGCCCCATTGCTACATCATCACAGCGGGTGATTCCTCCAAAAATATTAATCAGGACCACTTTCACTTTTCATCCTGTAATAAAAGTTTCATGGCTTTAATTACCTTGATGGGATTGGAACTACCGCCAATATCGAGAAAATTGGCTGGCTGACCTCCATAAATTTAATCATATCCATAGTAGCCATAGCGGAGTCCGGCACCATTTACCATACAACCGATGTTACCGTCCATGTGGACATAACTGAATCCTCTTATCTTTAGCGTCGGCTTCTATTCCTTCTTCCTCCGTCGGATCAAATAAAGCATGTACCTCTGGATGGCGACATAGAGCGTTGTCATCAAAAACGATCTTTGCATCAATAGCCATCAACGTACCTTTTTGTTGTTAGCGCTAACGGATTGATCTCAACCAGAGAGGCATCATTCTCCATGAAGATTTTATAAAGTGCTTGCAGGATGACAGCCATTTTACTTGCTTTCCGTTTTTGGAAAAAAGTGAAAAGAGCGAAATGACGTGCCAAATAATCTGGAATGCCAATGAAAGGATTGATTGAATACCGAATAATTTTCTCCGGTGTTTGACGGGCTACCTCTTCGATATCCATACCGCCGGATGCACTCATCATCAGAACGACAGAACGTGTATTTCGGTCGATGGTGTAACTGACATAATATTCGGCAGCAATATCTACCGCCTCACTAACCAGTATCTTGATTAACTGGAAGTCCTTTAATGCTCATTCCAAGAATGTTCTTAGCTTCCTGATAAGCATCTTCCGTGTTGTTTACCAGTTTCACTCCTCCGGCTTTTCCCCCGGCCTCCGGTCAATACCTGTGCTTTTTTATAACCACCCTGTCTGTTCCCATCCTCCGGTAAGCGGCTATGACACCTGCGGCTGTACGGCATAAAGTGTGCCTCTCGACAGGTATTCCGTACTTGGAGAAAATCTCTTTCGCTTGATATTCATGTATTTTCATGGCTCATAAATTTGAGTAAATGATTCCTGCTAATAAAACAGATACAAGATACGGAAAGTTTACGAAAAAGAAATCTACCTGAATGTTTTTAACATATCAATCTCTGCTTTTTGGTATGAAGATTCGGAATAAAAAAGCGTGTTGGCAATTCTACCAACACGCTTCATATATAAATACAGTATTTCTTGATTTTTATACAATGCCATGAGCACTAACAGTACCGTCAATTTTCTTTAATCAGACCCTTGCAATACTGCACCTGGTCCACATTCTGTAAAATCAGTAGCACCATCGGCAACCATATTCTTGACAGTTTGTGTCCAGCGTACGGAAGCAGTCAGCTGTGCAACAAGATTCTTTTTGATTTCAGCTGGATCGGTATGAGGAAGGGCATCTACATTCTGATATATCGGGCATTTGGGAGTATGGAATTTCTGTTGCGTTGATAGCAGCTTCCAGTTCAACTTTTGCCGGGTCCATCAACGGAGAGTGGAATGCACCACCTACTTTTAACGGGAGAGCACGTTTGGCGCCGGCAGCTTTCATCAGTTCACAGGCTTTTTCGATACCTTCGATACAGAGCCGGAAATAACGATTTGTCCCGGGCAGTTGTAGTTGGCAGCTACGCAAACTTCACCTTCGGCACTAACCTGCTAGCACAGATTTCTTCTACTTTTTCATCCGGCAAAGCGATGATAGCAGCCATCGTAGAAGGCTGTCGCCTCACAGGCTTTCTGCATAGCCATAGCACGGGCATATACCAGTTTCAGACCGTCTTCGAAGGACAACGCTCCGGCTGCAACCAATGCGGAAAATTCGCCCAGCGAGTGTCCGGCAGTCATTTCAGGTTTGAAATCATCACCCATGCAAAGAGCGGAGATAACAGAGTGAAGGAAAACGGCAGGCTGAGTAACCTTCGTTTGACGAAGATCCTCGTCCGTACCGTCGAACATGATATCTGTAATGCGATATCCGAGGATATCATTTGCTTTTTCAAAAAATTCTTTGGCTAAAGCCGAGTTTTCGTACAGGTCTTTACCCATTCCTACGAACTGAGCACCTTGACCGGGAAAAACGAATGCTTTCATATCTTTTATTATTTAATTGATTTTTAAATGCGGGTGCAAAGTTACAGATTTTTATGATACGACCGCACAAAAAGTACACATTTGTGCAACGGAGTCGGGAAAATGCCATAAAGGGCCGTTGCCATGTCCGATGTGCAATTCTTGTCCTGCGATAATGGCTTGAGTGATATATGATTTCGCATGTTGGATGGATTCCCGTATGGGGTAGCCTTTTGCAAGATAGGTGGCAATAGCGGAAGAGAGGGTGCATCCCGTTCCATGCAGATTATGGCTTTCTATTTTTTTCTCCTCATATATATGGTAGATAAATTCGGACGTATGCAAGAGGTCGCACATTTGTCTCCTTCCAGATGCCCGCCTTTTAGTAAGATATTAGTCTGATACTCATCCACCAACCTTTTGGCCGCTTCCTGCATTTCCCATGTATGTTATGAATGCTTTTATCTGTCAAACACTTTTTGCTTCATCAATATTAGGGGTGATTAATGTCACAAGCGGCAAAAGTTCTTTTTTTATTTTCTTCTATAGCTTCATCTGTCATGAAGTTTCTTTCCGCTGGTAGACACCATTACCGGATCGTAGACGACGTATGCAGGTGAATATTTTTGTAAACAGTCGGAAATTACACGAACGATCTGAATATCATTTATCATTCCTATTTTGATGGCAACCGGTTGCAGGTCGTCCATCACTGCTTCTATTTGTCCACGAACAATGTCAGGCAGATAGATTGTACGGCACGTACTCCCAGTGTGTTTTGTACGGTGATGGCAGTGATGGCCGATGCTGCATAGCCTCCTAAAGCCGAGATTGTTTTTATGTCTGCCTGAATACCTGCGCCTCCCGAACAATCGGAGCCGGCAATGGATAAAATGACTGGATGACGTTCCATTTTGGATTTTTTAATAGTTACGATACAAAGATAGAATAAAAAACGATAAGGTACAAAATGGCATATCGTTTAAAATACAATAAGTACCTTTACCGCTATCTGCTGGAAATGATATGAAAAGTACTGAAAATAAAGCATCAATCTGGTTTTTTGTACTTTATACAATTACTCTTCCTGGAAAAGACTAAAATACATATTGTAATTCATAAGATAACACTAAGTATTGATATTGTAAAATATATGATATGTATTTATGTGATAAACAATGTTTTATAGCATATTAATTATTTTTGTTTTGATGGTTTGTAAATAGCCTCTATATTTGCATCGTCTTAAAAGAAATGTATATGCAAAATTTACAGAAAAATACACCTTTAGAAATCTGAAATTGTCAACTCAGGCTGTCATGGCCGGGAGTGGGATCGGTCCGGATGGAATTGCCGCTATCGGTATCTCTTATCAGATGCACGGACTGGTTTGTGTGGATAAAGGGCAAAATGTATTACGTCCGGCTATTATATGGTGTGACTCACGGGCGGTTCCATACGGGCAGAAAGCGTTTGAGGCATTGGGGGAAACGCAATGTCTTTCTCATCTGCTGAACTCTCCGGGGAATTTTACCGCTTCCAAACTGGCATGGATTAAAGAGAATGAGCCTGCTGTGTACGAACGTATTTATAAAATAATGCTGCCCGGCGATTATATCGCTATGAAACTGACGGGGGATATTTGTACCACGGTGTCCGGTTTGTCCGAAGGGATGTTCTGGGATTTTCAGGCAAATGATGTCGCGGGCTTCCTGATGGATTATTATGGATTCGACCGTTCGCTGATAGCTGATATCAAACCGACTTTTGGCGAGCAGGGGCGTGTAAATGCATGGGCTGCCAAAGAATTGGGCCTGAAAGAGGGAATTCCTGTAACCTATCGCGCCGGAGACCAGCCTAATAATGCTTTGTCGCTCAATGTGTTCAATCCGGGAGAGATTGCTTCTACGGCAGGAACATCGGGAGTGGTATATGGCGTGAACGGTGAGGTGAATTATGATCCGAAATCCCGGGTGAATACTTTTGCCCATGTAAATCATACTGCCGAGCAGACCCGTCTGGGAGTGTTGTTGTGTATCAATGGTACCGGTATATTGAATTCGTGGGTGAAACGTAATGTGGCTCCCGAAGGTATTTCTTACAGTGATATGAACAGGCTGGCGGCACAGGCTCCTGTCGGCAGTGCCGGAGTAAGTATTCTTCCTTTTGGTAACGGGGCGGAGCGTATGCTGGAAAATAAAGAGACAGGATGCTCTATATGTGGAGTTAATTTTAACTTGCATGGAAAGCAGCATATTGTTCGTGCCGCACAGGAAGGGATCGTGTTCTCGTTTAAATACGGTATTGATATCATGGAGCAGATGGGTATCCCTGTACAGAAGATTCATGCCGGACATGCCAATATGTTTCTCAGTCCTATTTTCCGCGAAACATTGGCGGGAGTGACAGGGGCTGTAATCGAACTGTATGACACGGATGGATCGGTGGGCGCCGCCAAGGGGGCCGGCATAGGCGCGGGTGTTTATAAAGATAACAACGAGGCATTTGCCACATTGGAAAAACTGGAGGTGATAGAGCCTGATGTGGCACAGCGTACTGCTTACGATGATGCGTATGCCCGCTGGAAATCCAATCTGGAGAGAGCGATGGCTGCCTTTTAAGGACCTTCGGATAAAGAAATGGCTATCCGCCTGCGTGTTGAAAAAAAATAGTAGATAAATTAGAACAAGTTATTAAAATAAGTAAAGAATTATGGCTACAAAAGAGTATTTTCCCGGTATAGGAAAGATTAAATTTGAAGGTAAGGAAAGTAAGAACCCGATGGCGTTCCGTTATTATGATGCTGAAAAGGTAATTAACGGAAAGAAGATGAAAGACTGGTTGAAGTTTGCTATGGCATGGTGGCATACGTTGTGTGCCGAGGGCGGTGACCAGTTTGGCGGCGGAACAAAGAAATTCCCTTGGAACGGTGATGCCGATAAGGTGCAGGCTGCCAAGAATAAGATGGATGCCGGCTTTGAATTCATGCAGAAAATGGGAATCGAATATTATTGTTTCCATGATGTGGACTTGTGTGAGGAAGCCGATACAATCGAGGAATATGAAGCGAATCTGAAAGAGATAGTTGCTTATGCCAAACAGAAACAGGCTGAAACCGGAATCAAATTGTTATGGGGTACGGCAAATGTTTTTGGTCATGCACGCTATATGAACGGGGCTGCTACAAACCCCGAATTTGATGTGGTTGCCCGCGCTGCTGTCCAGATAAAGAACGCTATTGACGCTACCATCGAACTGGGTGGCTCCAATTACGTGTTCTGGGGTGGACGTGAAGGGTATATGTCTTTATTGAATACAGATCAGAAGCGTGAGAAAGAACATCTGGCTCAGATGTTGACCATCGCCCGCGATTATGCCCGGAGCAAAGGGTTTACAGGTACTTTCCTGATTGAACCCAAACCGATGGAGCCGACTAAGCATCAATATGATGTGGATACCGAAACTGTGGTAGGGTTCTTGAAAACTCACGGGCTGGACAAGGATTTCAAGGTGAACATTGAAGTGAATCATGCTACGTTGGCTGGTCATACATTTGAACATGAACTGGCTGTTGCGGTAGATAACGGAATGTTGGGATCTATTGACGCTAACCGTGGCGATTATCAGAACGGATGGGATACAGACCAGTTCCCTATCGACAATTACGAACTGACCCAGGCCATGATGCAGATTATCCGCAACGGCGGTTTGGGTAATGGCGGTACCAACTTCGATGCCAAGACACGTCCTACTTTATCCACTTTTTAAAACTATGAATAATAACGAACGAAGGAAGTAAACTCTACTTGTATTCGATTACTTCTTGTTGCTATTTTGGGCGGTTTTGCTCTTCGGTTATGATACGGCGGTTATATCCGGCGCGAAAAAGGGCTCAAGCCTTCTTTCTGTCCGCTTCCGATTTTCAGTATAATAAAGTAATGCATGGCATTACTTCTTCCAGTGCATTAATTGGCTGTGTACTTGGCGGTGCTCTGTCCGGTATCTTTGCTTCGCGTTTGGGACGTCGTAACTCATTGCGGCTTGCTGCTGTGTTATTTTTTCCTCTCGGCACTCGGCTCTTATTATCCGGAAGTTCTTTTTCTTCGAATACGGAAAACCGAATATGGATTTGTTGATAGCATTCAATCTGTATCGTGTTCTGGGAGGTATCGGAGTAGGACTGGCTTCAGCGGGATGTCCGATGTATATTGCTGAAATTGCTCCTGCAATATTCGTGGAACCCTTGTTTCGTGCAACCAGTTTTGCCATTATCTTTGGTATGTTGGTTGTGTACTTTGTGAATTATCTGATTATGGGTGACCACCAGAATCCGATTATTCTGAAAGATGCTGCCAGGTTTTATCAGTAAGTGCTGAGTCCGATATGTGGACAGTTCAGAAGGGTGGCGTTATATGTTTGGTTCGGAAGCTTTTCCGGCTGCTTTGTTTGGTATGCTTTTTGTTCTTTGTACCTAAGACTCCCCGTTATCTGGTTCTTGTACAACAGGAAGAAAAGGCTTACTCTATTTTAGAGAAAATCAATGGTAAGAATAAAGCTAAGAAATTCTTAATGATATTAAGGCTACTGCACAGGAAAAAACAGAAAAACTCTTTTACTTATGGAGTAACAGTGATTGTGATCGGTATTCTACTGTCCGTATTCCAGCAGGCCATCGGTATCAATGCCGTACTCTACTATGCTCCGCGCATTTTTGAAAACGCAGGTGCTGAAGGTGGTGGTATGATGCAAACTGTTATCATGGGTATTGTAAACATTGTATTTACGCTTGTAGCTATCTTTACTGTAGACCGTTTCGGACGTAAGCCGTTGCTGATTATCGGATCTATTGGTATGGCTGTAGGAGCATTTGCAGTGGCAATGTGTGATAGTATGGCAATCAAAGGTGTTCTTCCGGTACTTTCCGTAATTGTATACGCAGCATTCTTCATGATGTCATGGGGGACCGATTTGCTGGGTATTGATTTCAGAAATCTTCCCGAATACCATCCGTGGCAAAGCCGTAGCTATTGCAGTGGCTTTCAATGGATATTCAACTATATCGTATCTTCTACTTTCCCGGCATTGTATGACTTCAGTCCGATGTTTGCGTATAGTCTTTATGGAATAATCTGTGTCGCTGCCGCTATTCTTTGTCTGGCGTTGGGTACCCGAGAAAGGGAAGACGCTGGAGGACATGAGTAAGCTCTGGAAGAAAAACAAATAAGATATATTAGGTTAGTGATTGTTTGATTAAGGAAGGTGGCCCTTTGAGATCAGTTTCTCAGAAAGGTCACCTTTTTATGTGGAAAAAATAGTGTCACTATCCTATGCATATAGGACTATGTGTGATATAGTGACACCATCCTCACCGGATAGTGACACTATTTTTTAAAAGTGCCTTTTTTTTGCGATGAAAGTACAATGTACGAGGATTAGCTGTACCTTTGCACTGTCTTTTTATAAAACATGTATTGTTATGGAACAACATCCAATTAAAATTAATAAAGTACAGATACGTAATCTTCAAATTGAAGACTATGCACAGTTATCCCAATCGTTTACCCGTGTTTATTCTGATGGTAGCGATGTATTTTGGACTCATGCCCAGATAAAGAAATTAATAAGTATTTTTCCGGAGGGGCAGATTGTTACAGTTGTTGACGACAAGATCGTAGGTTGTGCTCTTTCTATTATCGTTGACTATGACAAGGTAAAGAACGACCATACGTATGCACAAGTTACGGGTAAGGAAACATTCAATACTCATAATCCGGAAGGAAACATCCTGTACGGTATTGAGGTGTTTATTCATCCGGGATACCGTGGTTTACGTTTGGCTCGCCGTATGTATGAGTATCGTAAGGAACTCTGCGAAACATTGAATTTGAAAGCTATCATGTTCGGTGGTCGTATTCCGAATTATCATAAATATGCCGACAAGATGCGCCCGAAAGAATATATCGCACGGGTACGCCAGCGTGAAATCTATGACCCGGTGCTGACTTTTCAAATATCGAATGATTTCCATGTTCGTAAAGGTGATGACGAATTATTTGCCGAACGATGAGGAATCCAAACATTATGCCTGTTTGTTGCAGTGGGATAACATCTATTATCAGCCACCTACACAGGAATATATCAACCCAAAGACGACTGTCCGTGTGGGACTGGTACAGTGGCAGATGCGTAGTTACAAGACATTGGACGACCTCTTCGAACAAGTGGAGTTTTTTGTAGATGCTGTATCAGATTATAAAAAGTGATTTTGTTCTTTTTCCGGAATATTTCAACGCTCCTTTGATGTCGAAGTTTAATGATAAAGGAGAATCACAGGCTATTCGTGGATTGGCAAAGTATACCGATGAGATCAGAGATCCGTTTTATCAATCTGGCAATCAGTTATAATATCAATATTATTACCGGAAGTATGCCGTATGTCAAAGAAGATGGTCTTTTGTATAATGTAGGATTCCTTTGTCGTCGGGACGGAACTTATGAGATGTATGAAAAAATGCACGTTACTCCGGATGAAATCAAGAGTTGGGGAGTTGAGTGGTGGCAAACTGTTGCAAACTTTGATACAGATTGTGCGAAGGTCGGAGTGCTGATTTGTTATGATGTGGAATTTCCGGAACTTTCCCGTTTGATGGCAGATCAGGAATGCAAATCTTATTTTGTACCTTTCTGACTGATACACAGAATGCTTACTCCCGTGTTCGTGTCTGTGCCCAGGCACGTGCGATTGAAAATGAATGCTTTGTAGTCATAGCAGGCTGTGTAGGAAATCTTCCCCGTGTTCATAATATGGATATTCAATATGCACAGTCGGGAGTATTTACTCCGTGTGATTTTGCTTTTCCGACAGACGGAAAACGAGCGGAAGCGACTCCGAATACAGAAATGATATTGGTTTCGGATGTCGATCTGGATTTATTGAATGCACTCCATACTTACGGTAGTGTGCGCAATCTGAAGGATCGTAGAAATGATGTATATGAAGTGAAAAAAAGTAAAAAGGAGACTGTTTGGTTAAATAAGGTTCAAAACCAACGAGGCTTTCCTAAACCAAGAGGGCTTTGGTTTAAAACCAATAAAAGGAATGTTTTTAACCCTTTCCGAAGAAGTACCGCTTTCCAGTATGCTAACGATAGAAAAATAGTGTGAAGCAAATGGCTCCCAATCCTACTAAAACCCGTGCCGGAATAAAATAATCAGTGTTTACGGTAGCAAGTTCGAATACAAAGGCAGCGGATGAAAACGATGTTTTCGCCAAGAGTATGACAGAACGTGAAGGATGTCCTTCTTTCGTGTTTTATGAAGGACCTCCCTCGGCCAATGGTATGCCGGGTATTCACCACGTGATGGCGCGTACCATTAAAGATACTTTCTGCCGCTATAAAACCATGAAAGGGTTCCAGGTAAAGCGTAAGGCCGGATGGGATACTCACGGACTGCCTGTGGAACTGGGTGTGGAAAAGGCATTGCATATCACCAAAGAGGATATCGGAAAGACCATTTCTGTTGCCGAGTACAACGCAGCTTGCCGTAAGGACGTGATGAAGTTTACCAAAGAGTGGACAGACCTTACTCATAAGATGGGTTACTGGGTGGATTTGGAGAATCCCTATATCACTTATGACAACCGCTATATTGAAACGCTGTGGTGGCTCTTGAAGCAGCTTTATAACAAAGGTCTGTTGTATAAAGGCTACACCATCCAGCCTTACTCTCCGGCTGCCGGAACAGGATTGAGCTCGCACGAGCTGAACCAGCCGGGCTGTTACCGTGATGTGAAAGACACCACTGTGGTAGGACAGTTCAAGATGAAGAATCCGAAACCCGAAATGGCGGAATGGGGAACGCCTTATTTCCTGGCATGGACCACTACTCCGTGGACATTGCCTTCGAATACGGCATTGTGCGTAGGGCCGAAAATAGACTATGTGGCTGTGCAGACTTACAACGGATATACCGGGGAAAAGATGACCGTAGTGTTGGCGAAAGCTTTGCTCTATACTCACTTTAACAAGAAAGCGGAAGAATTGGCGCTGGAAGACTATAAGCCGGGTGACAAACTGATTCCGTTCAAAGTAGTGGGTGAATATAAAGGACCGGATCTGGTAGGCATGGAATACGAACAGCTTATTCCTTGGGTGAAACCGGTGACTGTGGATGAAAACGGGAAATGGCAAGAAGCGGCCGGTGAGGCATTCCGCGTTATTCCCGGTGACTATGTAACTACCGAAGATGGTACGGGTATCGTACATATCGCTCCGACATTCGGTGCGGACGATGCTTTTGTAGCACGTGCGGCAGGTATTCCTTCTCTGTTCATGATAAACAAGAAGGGTGGAAACCCGTCCTATGGTGGATCTGACTGGTAAATTCTATCTGTTGGACGAACTGGACGAGGCTTTCGTAAAGGAATGTGTGGACGTAGAGAAATATAAGGAATATCAGGGCCGGTGGGTGAAGAATGCTTATGATCCTCAGTTTACTGTAGATGGCGAGTACGATGAAAAAGCTGCCGCTGCCGCCGAATCACTCGATATCTATATCTGTATGATGATGAAAGCCGCCAACAAGGCGTTCAAGATAGAAAAGCATGTACACAATTATCCGCACTGCTGGCGTACTGACAAACCGGTGCTCTACTATCCGCTGGACAGTTGGTTCATCCGGTCTACCGCAGCCAAAGAGCGCATGATGGAACTGAACAAGACTATCAACTGGAAGCCGGAATCTACCGGAACAGGCCGTTTCGGCAAGTGGCTGGAAAACTTGAATGACTGGAACTTGAGCCGTTCTCGTTATTGGGGAACTCCGCTGCCTATCTGGCGCAGTGAAGAAGGAGAGGAGCTTTGTATCGGTTCCGTAGAGGAATTGTATAATGAAATAGAAAAATCAATAGCTGCCGGATTTATGACCGTCAATCCTTATAAGGAAAAAGGTTTTGTTCCGGGCGAATATAACGGGGAGAATTATGACAAGATAGACCTTCACCGTCCGTATGTGGATGATATCATCTTGGTATCTGAAAGCGGCAAGCCGATGAAACGTGAGGCGGACTTGATTGATGTGTGGTTCGACTCCGGTGCGATGCCTTACGCGCAGTTGCACTATCCGTTCGAAAATAAGGAAATTGTGGACAACCGCACTTATTATCCTGCGGACTTCATTGCAGAAGGAGTGGATCAGACCCGTGGCTGGTTCTTTACGCTACATGCTATCGCTACGATGGTATTCGACAGTGTGGCTTACAAGAACGTAATCTCTAACGGCTTGGTTCTGGACAAGAACGGAAACAAAATGTCAAAACGTCTGGGCAATGCGGTAGATCCGTTCGGCGCTATCGAACAGTATGGCTCCGATCCTTTGCGTTGGTACATGATTACCAATTCTTCTCCATGGGATAACTTGAAATTTGATACCGACGGGGTGGATGAGGTTCGTCGTAAATTCTTCGGTACTTTGTATAATACCTATTCGTTCTTCGCACTTTATGCCAATGTGGATGGTTTCGCTTATCAGGAAGCGGAAGTGCCGGTAAATGAACGTCCGGAGATAGACCGTTGGATTCTGTCTGTTCTGAATTCATTGGTGAAGAACGTGGACGCTTGCTACAACGATTACGAACCGACCAAGGCGGGACGTTTGATTACAGACTTCGTAAATGATAATTTGAGTAACTGGTACGTGCGCTTGAACCGTAAACGTTTCTGGGGTAATGCCATGTCACAGGATAAGCTGTCCGCTTATCAGACATTGTATACTTGTCTTGAAACAGTGGCCAGGCTGATGGCGCCCATCGCTCCGTTCTATGCCGACCGGTTGTATACGGATTTGATTGCGGCTACAGGTCGTGACACCGTGGCTTCTGTACACTTGGCCAAGTTCCCGGAATGTAATGAGGCATTGATAGACGGAGAACTGGAAGCGCGTATGCAGATGGCTCAGGATGTTACTTCTATGGTATTGGCATTGCGCCGCAAAGTCAATATCAAAGTGCGCCAGCCTTTGCAGTGTATCATGGTTCCGGTGGTGGACGAAGAGCAGAAAATGCACATCGAAGCCGTAAAAGACTTGATTATGAGCGAAGTGAACGTGAAAGAAATCAAGTTTGTAGACGGAGCCGCAGGCGTATTGGTGAAAAAGGTGAAATGTGACTTTAAAAAACTCGGCCCGAAATTTGGCAAACAGATGAAAGCTGTCGCCGCAGCCGTAGCCGGAATGTCGCAGGAAGCTATTGCCGAATTGGAGAAAAATGGTAAATATACCTTTGTGCTTGATGGTGCGGAAGCGGTTATCGAAACAACGGATGTGGAGATTTTCAGTGAGGATATTCCGGGATGGCTGGTTGCCAATGAAGGTAAACTGACTGTGGCCTTGGAGGTTACCGTAACCGAAGAACTGCGTCGTGAGGGGGTTGCCCGTGAATTGGTAAACCGTATACAGAATATCCGTAAGAGCAGTGGTTTTGAGATAACGGACAAAATAAAAGTGGCATTATCTAAAAATCCTCAAACCGATGATGCGGTAAATGAATATAATACTTATATTTGTAACCAGGTTCTTGCTAACTCCCTGGAATTAGTGGATGAAGTGAAGAACGGTACAGAATTAAATTTTGATGATTTCTCACTTTATGTGAGTGTCGTAAAAGAATAATTAACCTTTTAAAACTAAGTTATATGGCTGAAAAAACTAGATATTCAGATGCGGAACTGGAGGAATTCCGTGCCATTATCATGGAAAAACTGGAATTGGCTCAGCGTGACTATGATAGACTGAAAAGTAGTATCATGAATAAGGACGGTAATGATACGGACGATACTTCCCCTACTTATAAAGTTTTGGAAGAAGGTGCTAATACATTGTCTAAAGAAGAAACGACCCGGTTGGCGGCACGTCAGCTGAAGTTTATTCAGGGGTTGCAGGCGGCATTGGTACGTATCGAAAACAAAACTTATGGTATTTGCCGTGAAACCGGCAAGTTGATTCCGAAGGAAAGGCTTCGTGCAGTACCTCATGCAACACTGAGCATTGAGGCAAAGAACGAAGGAAAGAAATAAAATAGTGGTTAATGGTTAGTGATTAATAGTTTATGAGTTTCACTGTCATGTTACAGTATTAACCGCTAACGGCTAATCATTAACCATTAATTAATTTTCAATTTAATAAATGAAGAAACTACTCACCAAAGGGCAGCTCTCTGTTCTTATCGTCTTTGCAGTTCTGATTATCGACCAGATAATAAAGATATTGGTAAAGACAGACCTGACGATGTAATCTCAGAATCGAAGATGGAGAATTTGCTGTATGATTATCATCTGGCAAAGTCTATGGGAGAGATAATCTGCCTTATAGTGAAAATTATAAGAAAGCTTTGTATCTCGATGCCGTTTTTCAAGAAATATGGTACGACAGAAGCCACATTCGATTCGTCTTTGGATGTGGTACACACGCAACACGGAGAGTATTATCGAAAATTTGCATGAAAAGGTGAGCAAACGCCTGAAAGCTCAGCAGAATGAAATTAATCATCTGATAGCTTTTGCGTGACAATAAACCGAAGATGTCGGAACCGGGTGATAGTATTGATGTCTGGCCCTGGAAACGTCTATACGTCTGACGGGTGAGATGATGAATACCAGTATGCCTTTGTACCTGCCGATACTAATTATAAAAAGATCGTGATACATTAGTTTGGGAAGTACGTTATCGTTTCCTCAGCCAATGCTAGCCGATTCTTTGAGAGCGGTTAGCTATGGCCATGCAGGTTATATATGAAAAGGATACGATTAAATCGCCTGGAAACAATCACTGATCCGGGAGTTCAGCAAATACGTTTATATGCTGATACGTGGGAGCTATGAAGGAAATTAAGGTTTATTTACTATCCGATGTTAGGCGAGCAAAAGGGGGAACGCTATTAGCAGACCATTTCCTATGACTCGTTATCATTGTTCAGACTCGCTTTGCTGTTCGTGACTCCCTGAATAAGATAGCTCTGAAAGCGGATTCTCTGAAAAAGATTTCTGATCAAAAAGGACTAAGATTTCAAGAAAGACTTTTGCAAAAAGTTGATGAACTGAAGGATAATCAACGTATATCACCGGAAGAAATGAACCTGTCGCCGTACAGGAACTCCGTGAAAAGAAAACCGGAACAGATCGAGGTGGAGCAACATATCCAGCAGGAGAAGATTGAGCAAAGAAGGACGACAATTGAATCAGCGTACAGCAAAGACGTCAAACCTTCCCGTTAGTGATATGAAACGATTTGCATCTCATTATTTATTCTGACTGATGTTGGTTTTATCAGACAAACAAGTAGTAGAAATTACTGATGAAGGATATGTACGAGATACATTTTTTACCGTGACGGAAGAAATAGAGTCGGTTGAATGGATGCCCGGGCTGATAGCATTACTTCCCTGAGAATAAAATAAAACACTGAGATGATTTTAAAAACATCTCAGTGTTTCAATTTAATCTTCCAATAGTTTCGGACAAACTTTCCCAGTGTTTTAAAGAGGCTCTTACAGCGTCTGCAAAGAGGGGAGAAGTATTATTCCCTTTTTATTTTATCCTTTTGATTTTATTTCCATGCAGCCTGTCGACGGAACTCGGCACAGATTACTGCGGTAGCTATGGCTACATTGAGTGACTCGGAGGTTTCTTTTCCTTGTGGATAATTGGGAATATAAAGTTTCCATTGATGAGTGCTTCCACTTCTTTTCCTATTCCGTTACCTTTCATTTCCCATTACGATCAGTCCGTTGGTGGATAATGGTTGTTCGTACATGTTTTCTCCATCCAAAAATGTTCCGAATACAGGAGCATCACCGAGTGAATGAATAAATTCGGGAAGAGAGGTGTAATGAACCTTAACACGGGCGATTCCTCCCATAGTGGCTTGTATGGTCTTGGGATTGTATACGTCTACCGTGTTCTGAGAGCAGATAATATGTTCGATACCAAACCAGTCCGCCAGCCGGATAATCGTACCCAGGTTCCCCGGGTCTGAATATCATCCAGTGCCAGGCAAAGAGACTGGCGCGAAATCCGGACTTAACGTATATTGCGGTTGCTCGAAAACAGCAAGTACTTGCTGTGGTGTTTTCAGCAGGCTAGCACGTGATAGTTCTTCTTGAGAGACTTCTGCAATTTCATTTGCTTGAATGTCGGGATGCGCTTGTAACCATGAAGAAGTTGCAGCCAGAAAACGGGCAAGAAATGTCCTAGCAAATCACCTGTTAATTTAGGACCTTCGGCTAGGAATACCTGTTCCTCTTTACGGGTTTTCTTTAGTTCCAGTGAATGGATATACTTTTTATTTTATTTTTGCTTAGCATTATTCTTTTTACTTCTTTTATTTACCGCAAAAGCTATAAATATATTTTTTAATAAATCGGCTGTTGAACAAAGTTTTTTGAAAATAATTCTTTCTCATATTAACAATATTTGCATGAATAAAAATTGATTATCTACTTAATTTTAGTAGATTTGCTTAAAAATTAGTAGTTTGATATTCAGTATAAAAGATGACAATATGGAAAAAGATTGACACAACAAGAGGAAGAAGTGATGATTTACTTTTGGAAAATGGGGCCTAGTTTTTATCCGGGAGATTGTGAATGAAATGCCGGAACCAAAACCTCCATATACAAGTGTTGCCTCTGTAGTCCGTAATCTGGAGAAAAAAGAAATTCTTGTCTCCTTTCAAGTTAGGGGAATTCTATTCAGTATCATGTGCTGGTGAAAGAAAGCGACTATAAACGTAGCTTTATGAATGGGTAGTAAGTAACTATTTTACAGGTTCGTACAAAGAAATGGTTTCCTTTTTTGTCCGCGATCGTAAAATCAGCAAAAAAGAACTCGAAAGGATTTAATCAATATTATTGAGGATGAAGAATCATAAATCAAAGATAGGCATGGAATCTTTGCAATCTATTTGATTAAAGTAAATATAGCTTTGATTGTATTATATGCATTCTATAAGCTCTCTTTCAGCAAGGATACATTTTTCAGGCTGAGACGGATCATGTTGCTTGCTGATATGTGGCCAATGACTTCGCTGATTTATCCATTGATTGATTTTTCAGGCTGGACGGACGAGTATGCAATAGGAGAAACGTTTACTACCGTTTACAATAAACTGTTACCGGAAGTGCTGGTTACTACAGCTGTACCGTTGCTACAACTGAAGTTGAAGGACAACCTGGCAGGCTGGTACTTGGTTATGGATTATTTATGGATTGGGAATAGGTATGTTGTTACTGCGTAATCTTTTAAGTTAGTAAAATACATCACTCTTTAGCCTGCTCTCAGCGCTATTCTCTGAAAGGTGTACCTGTTTATCAGTCAGAAGACGTAGGGGAGCCCTGTTCCTTTTTTTCATTGGATATTCATAAATCCGATGCAATATTCGGATAAGGAAATTGATGAGATATTGATACATGAACAAACTCATGTCCGTGAGTTGCATTCATTGGATATAATACTGGTTCAACTGGTTATATTATTATGTTGGTTTAATCCGTTCTCCTGGTTGATGCGCAGTGAAATACGTATGAATCATGGTATCTGGCGGACAAACGAAGTAGTGACGTCCGGCTATGACAAGAAATCGTATCATCAATATCATTTGTTGGGGAATTAAACATACCTCATTGGCTGCAGCAAACTTCTATAACAACTTTAGTGTATTACCCTTAAAAAAAACGGATTAAAATGCTAAACAGAAAAAAGAACTCATAACATCATGGTAGGTAAGTATCTGATGTTTATACCAGTAACCGCATTATTGCTGTTATTCAGTAATTGTGCTAATAAGAAAACAGATAAAAGTCAGTCTGATACAGAAAAAAGCAGATACTGTAGTAGCTGCTGAGCCGAATAAGCCAGCAGAGCCTCAGGTTGAGGGTTGCAATCACTGAGACAGAAGAGGTGATTCTATTTATTCAGTAGTGGAAACGATGCCGGATTTCCCCGGGGGACAGAAAGAACTACTGAGCTTTTTTTTTGAGTCGCAATATCAAGTATCCGACAAAGGCGATAGAAAGTAAAATTCAAGGTCGTGTTATTGTACAGTTTGTAGTTAACAAAGATGGCAGTATTTCTAATGCGAAAATAGTACGTAGTGTTGATCCGATTTGGATAAAAAGCTCTTCGAGTCATAAATTCGATACCCCAATGGAAGCCGGGAATGCAAAAAAAGGGGAGCCTGTATCTGTAAGTATACAGTTCCTATTGTATTTAGAAATCAACAAAATTAGAGTCTTATTCGCCACGATTTATAGAAATAATTGCAAGGATACATAGTCAGTAATATATAGGTATTAGCAAAGCATACTTTGCAAATTTCTATAATTCGTGGTGAAAAGAACTTTTGTCGCATAATTATTGTTTTGATAATTTCCCCGAACGAAAAATATGCTCTATCTTTGTCCCTATATATTTGCTTCCCGCTTTTATAGAGATGCTGTATGAGGAAAGGATTTCTTTACTTATTTACTTTTTGCCGTTATCATTCTGTCGCTCGCTTCGTGCACTGCCACTAAGTATGTGCCGGATGGCTCTTATCTGCTGGATGAAGTCAAGATTCATACAGATCAGAAAAATGTCCGTCCTTCTTCCTTACGAATGTATGTGCGACAGAACCCTAATGCCAAATGGTTCAGTTTAATCAAAACGCAGCTTTATGTTTACAACCTTTCAGGACGAGACTCTACTAAATGGGGGGAATAAGTTCCTGAGAAGAATCAGGATGCTCCTGTAATCTATAGTGAGACTGAAGCGCAGCGCTCGCAGGATGAAAATTACAAAGGCAATGCGCAATATGGGCTATATGGCGGCCAACAGTGAAGCGTTCGACTAAAAATAAAGAAAGAAGAAAAAAGATCAAGTTGTATTATGAGGTGACAGCCGGCGATCCTTATATTGTCAATTCATTAAAAATATGATATTCGTGATCCTAAGATTGCAGATTTTCTGAAGCAGGATTCCGCCAAAAAAGTCTGCTGAAAAGAAGGATGATATTTGATGTGAACGTGCTGGATGCCGAGCGTCAGCGAATTACTGATAAATTGCTTCGAATGGTTATTATAAATTCAATAAGGATTATATCGGCTATACCGCAGATACGGTTCGAAATACTTATAAGGTAGACTTGATCACAACATTTGCACCCTTTAAAACGCATGTGAGTGATTCGGTGAAGGCACATCAACAATATTGGATAAATAAGATTAACTTTATTACGGATTATGATGTATTGCAATCTTCGGCATTGAACAGTATGGATATCAAATGATTCTCTTCATTTTAAAAGGGTACCCTATTTATTATAAAGATAAACTCTATTTACGCCCGAAGATGCTTACTGATAATCTTCGCTTTGCTCCGGGCAATTTGTATAACGAGCAGGATGTTCAGCAGACTTATTCCAATTTCGGGCGTCTTTCCGCCTTGGAAGTATACCAATATCCGTTTTCTTGAAAATCAGGTAGGAGATACGGCGAAGCTTGACTGCTACGTGATGTTGACTAAAAGTAAGCAAAGTCGGTAGCTTTTTGAGGTGGAAGGAACTAACTCGGCCGGTGATTTGGGAGCAGCAGCTTCCGTCTCTTTTTCAAAACAGGAATCTGTTTCGTGGTTCGGAGACTTTTATGATCAAGTTTCGTGGTGCTTATGAAGTGATTTCCGGACTTCAGGCAGGCTATTCTAACAATAATTATACGGAGTATGGGGTGGAGACAAGTATCAACTTTCCTAATTTTTGTTTCCTTTTCTCTCTTCGGACTATAAGCGTAAAATCAGAGCTACTACGGAATTCGGATTGCAGTATAATTATCAGATGCGTCCTGAATTTCTACGCACGATGGCATCGGCTTCATGGAGTTATAAGTGGACTCAGCGTCAGAAAATACAACATCGTATTGATTTGATTAATATTGGTTTCCTTTATTTGCCGAGAATATCGGAGAAATTTAAGAACGATTTTATCAATAAAGGTCAAAAGTCATATTCTTCAGTATAATTATCAGGACCGTTTGATTATTAATATGGGATATAGCTATCACTATAACAGTATAGGTGGTGCCATCATCAATAATACGATTGCTTCAATTCATATTCCATCCGTTTTAATTTCGAATCGGCGGGAAATATCATGTATGCTTTATCCAAGGCGACCAATATCCGTAAGAATAGTGATGGGGAATATGCTATTTTAGGAATCCCGTATGCGCAGTATGTGAAAGGGAATTTGACTTTTCTAAGAATATAAGAATAGACCGTCGTAACTCATTTGCATTTCATATAGGTCTGGGAATTGCTGTACCCTGCAGGGAATGCGAAGATATTCCGTTTGAGAAACAATACTTTTTCAGTGGGGGGCCAACAGTGTTCGCGGGTGGACGGTACGTGACTTGGGGCCAGGGTTCTTTTTTGTGGGAAATAAAAATACCAATTTACTGGATCATCCAAGGTGATATCAAGCTGGATGCCAGCATTGAATATCAGAAGCAAATTATTCTGGAAGTTTCAGGGCCATCTTTTGTAGATGCCGGTAATATATGGACCATTCGTGATTATGACAATCAGCCGGGAGGAGTCTTTAAATTCGATAAGTTCTATAAGCAAATAGCAGTAGCGTACGGATTTAGGAGCTTCGCCTGGATCTGGATTTCTTCATTCTTCGTTTTGACGGAGGTATGAAGGCGCTCAATCTGTTTTTATGAAAAAGGGGAAAGATCGTTATCGTTATCCATCTAAAGTTCAGTCGTGATTTTGCTTTCCATTTTGCAGTAGGATATCCTTTCTGACCAATCATTGCCCATTAAAAAAGGAGATGAAACTGATTCTACGGTTTCATCTCCTTTTTTCATTATAATACTTTTTAACGAGCAAACATCGGGTTGCTCAAAGCCCAGCCTGACAGGGCAACCATCATACCTTGAGCGTCCAATGTAACGTTCATTTTTCGCCGTTTGGTAAGAACAGATCAGCAGTGCCGTCGTTGTTCATCTTTAGCAACTCAGAGCTTTCGCCATTTGCAACTACATTCCCAGGTATTAACTGCTTTGTTGTGAATCAAATCCATAGAAGCTGTTTTCGCCTTCCTTCGTGATTGAATAACCGTTTTCAAAGCGTTTTAACCATATAGTTACCGTTTTCTCCTTTTACCTTCTTCACGTCGCGCTCATATTAGCCATCGGGTTGGAACCACTCCAGAATTCGATAGAGTTGATTACTAAAGCATCAGCAAGGTATGCTGCCATAAACCGGAACAATGTTGAAAGCTAAAAATTACAACGAGCTCATTTACAAATTTGTTTCCGACTCCTTGATTCCAGGAACTTAAACGGTTTGAATAAGCCGAATGATCCAACACAGAACTGAATAATAAGCTACCACTAAGTTACAACCGCTACTAATGTCAGTTTGCTTGTTTTTCATGTTTACTTTACTTTTGATTAATAAAATATTGATAAATTCTCTTTTTAATAGATGCAAATATAACATTTTAAATTAATCAAGGTTATTATTTCTTGTTTTTATATTATCATTTACGTTTGTTGTGTGCCAGCTTCCAAATGAAATAATCGATGGAAAATTTACCGGGTCCGCAATGTACATTAATACAAATACTACTAAGTAGATGAATGCCAATTCTTTTTACTGCAAATACGTCATTAGCATGGATGACAAAAAAGGCAATATCATAGTAAAAATCATCGGGATCATTATGACGAGGTACCAAGAAACCGAAGATGAAGCTGTTAGTTTTAACTGCTTTAGTCGCTAAACCGAGGGATATGGAACTTTGCTGGCCGATCGGATCAGGAAAAAGCCGTGATGGTAACTCACATAATTACTCCATTTTCTGTATACCGATGGTTTCAAGTAATAATATTCCGAAAATGATGCGGACTGCCAATAAAAACAAGGAATACTTTGATTTGTATTCTGAGCTTTGTGAGAATAAAAATTATAAATCATAAGTCGTTCTTTTTTATGATTTTACTTTTATAAACATAAAAATAATGGTAGTTCTTCCAAAACAATTAAATGAGCAAAAGATACAGGTAAGTGTTTGACCACAGTCGCTTTTATTTTGATGTCTTCTTCTAATAAATTTCCTTGCCCTCATTCTTTTCATTTTGGGGATAACAATTTTGACAAATTAATAAATTTCCTTATTTGTCAGCATTTAGTAGGGCAGACATTTTCTCAACTTTATAATAATGCTTTTGAACACTACTTAGCCTAGCCTGCTTTTTGAAGTCAAGATAGTACCTTCAATGACATGGGTTCCTTTTCATCAAATGAACTGGCTCAGGAATGGGTCATCCACAAAATGAAGGTGGCATCTTTGTCCAAGGATTTAATAATCTAATGTTGTTTAAATTCTAAACTTCTTAGCAGCACTGTAGTTCGCTTCATAATCAAACTTGTTTCGGCATTGCTGTATATCATTCTCCGGTTTAACAATATATCTGTGCAACACTATTGTTTGTTTCACTGTTTTCCCATATGCCAAAAGAAAGAGAAACGAGGAGACTGAATAACAAATTTTTCATGATCGTTCTTTTAACTGGTTTATCCCTGTAATTCAAGTTTATGGTCCGTAAAGATATATAATAACTTGAGATTCAGACATCAAAAAGAACAAGAACCAGATTTAGGCGATTCCAATGCATGTCAGGTATGAATGAAGCTTTATGTTAATTGTTATACCAATTTCTTCAGAATGGTTCAAATGACTTTTCTTCCAGTAGGTTTTGTCAAAGGCCGCTGAGTTCAATAAAGCATCAAAGCAAATTGGCTGATCTCCATTTTTCACTGAATCGAACTCAGCCTATCTTTAACTGAATAATATCTTCAGTTCCTTCTTTGTCGATTTCGTTCAAAGCTGGAGTGATGACTACGTGGCTGTGAAATAAATTTAGGGTAAATATATACTACCAAATTTTGATTTCTGAGATCCATGCCCAGAAAATCAGTCTATACCGGGTGGAGTAAATCCTTTGAAGCCTCTCCGGCTCCTTCAATGGCTCTTGAGATAGCCAGTCGAGGTCCCAGTGCCTGAGCAAGCTCATTGAGCTGCCAGAACGTCAAACTTACTCTACTAGCAATTCTTCAGGATACTCAGAATCTTCACATGAATCATGATTCATACTATAATGTCCCATTTTTATATGTATCCAGTTTGGTGCATTTGACGGCGTTTAGATAGTTCATCCAGCTGCCCCAGTCTGGCTTCTATCAGGAAAATCCCACAACAGTCCGGGCTGGAATTGTCCATTGAAACTCCATCCGGATTGGTATCTGGCTGGATCATGGTATAAGCTGCGTTCCATACTTTGCGGCTTCAAATTAGATAATTTTCTCTTTTACGTCAAAAATTCCCTGAGTTCAATCTTGGAAGGTCCGAGGACCATCGACCCGGTCTAATCACCATCAACTCGTATTGGATTGGATGATGCTCATGTATTCTTCTTTTCTTAGAATCTTCCATGAAATAATACCATCAGTTCTAGATAATGATCGCGTTCGAGATTGTCACACAAAGCGGCTCTATTGGCAAGAAAGCCGATTTCAGACGGTCGAGAAGGATTCAGCTTTTGTCTTTCAGCTCTTTTAGTTGCTGTGCCATTTTTCTCATTCGTATTGTTGACTTCATACCAGGAGTCATCAGCAGATACATTGCCTTTCTTGTCCTTTCACTGGTAATGCCAGTAACAATGAAGTCTGCCATTCTTTGTCCCATTTAGTTTTGGATCGGAATTTGAAGTTGAAGATCTTTTAGTTGTTCCTCCAATCATATGGTAATGTAGTTTGCCGAGGATTTTCAACTCAATGTCTTCCGGGTGGGTGACATGCAGATGAGGTATTTCAGGGTAACTGATTCCTTTTCAGGAGATGGAGAGTCGTTCATGAGGGTCATTAAATGCTTCTGAATTGTTCTTTTCTTCAAAAATCCCAAATGAACATGCCTGATCTTGAGTGGGCTGCATTTTTGTAGTTTCTTTTCTTCAGAGTTCTTCATTCAGTAAATGATGAAGTTTGGAGATATTTTTGTCTGAATCCGGTATGTCGTACGTTGTTGCCATGATAGTCTTTCTCCAGATGAACACCCTGTGATATTACAATATTGCCAAAGGATTCTATCATGCTTCGTTCTATATACACAACCAAATTGAAGTTAATGGTGAGGGATTCACTTGCTGATGGCATGAAACCTATGGCGTCATAGGATGAAGAACGGTCTTCAGGATGAATATTTCATCCATATGTCGTTGGATGGTCACCAGTTTATCACTGGCATAATCATTGATCCGGGTCATTATAGGCTTCGAACTCTTAGTCCGTACATCGAAATCCAATGAATGATATTGCTGACTTTCATGGCCATTCACGCTTGGCGATTAATTCTGCGTCTTCTTTACCATTTGCATTCTTTCCGTTATATCAGTTGGGTTCTCAATCTTACCAATTCCAAAATATTTCGAAAGACATACCTCATGCTTTCATAATAAGCGGTATTCTTTTCTTCATTATGAAAGTAGTGATGTTCCTTCTTTGAATTTCTTGTTGGGGTAAGTTATACAGTAAAGAGATTGTATTAAGGTTCATGATCTTGTGGTGCAGTACATTTAGAATCTGATCTAATGTGATGTTATTGCAACTGCAGGATCTCCGTATGGTGGTATTTCTTATACGCGTCCTTGCAAGATGACATGAGAATAGCTTCAGCAATGCGTAAC
>VOFC01004866.1_pt1 | contig 29356 bp, 45 predicted proteins | sample 5384161 | NCBI WGS metagenome assembly VOFC01 (sample SAMN12384722, study PRJNA508395) | human gut metagenome | isolation source: healthy gut B | host: Homo sapiens | reverse complement strand
CAGCCAACCGCCGGCTTTTAGCATGGTCGTAGCCGCTGCGGTAATTTTACGATAAAAATACAAGCCGTCGGCGCCGCCCCACAAGGCCAGACGGGGCTCCTGCCGCACATCATCGGGCAGTTGGGCCATCTCCTGCGTGGTAACGTAGGGCGGGTTGGATACCAACAAATCCACTGCGCCCTGCAAATCGGCAAAGGGCTCCAGCAAATTGCCCTGCCGGAATTGCACGCTGGTATGGCAGCGCCGATTATTCTCCGCCGCAACCTGCAAAGCCTCTGCCGATAAATCGCCGGCATACACAACGGCGTCCTTTTTGTAATGACCCATGGCGATGGCAATGGCGCCGCTGCCTGTACACACATCCAGCACCAGAGGGTTTTGCAGCGGTGCTAATAGCTGCAGGGCTTTTTCTGCCAAGCGCCCGTATCAAACCGAGGAATCAACACTGCCGGCGTTACCCACAAGTCCAAACCCATAAAATTGGCCGTACCCAGCAGATATTGCAGCGGCTCTCCATTGCCATACCGCTGCACCAACTGCCGAAAGGCAGTTTCCTGCTCGCCGGTCACTTCGTCCGTACTGTGGGCCAACAACAGGGCGCGGCTGGTGTGCAGCACATCGCACAGCAAAAAGCTCTGCTTCTACACGTTTTGCGCCGCCCAGCTCTGTCACAGCCCACTGCAATAATGCTCTGCTATCCATCAGGCTTCATCTGCGTGCTTCAATTTTTTCGGCCTGGTCAGTGGTAATCAAGGCGTCAATAATTTCATCCAGATTGCCCAGCAGCACTTTATCCAGATTATGCACTGTCAGGTTGATGCGATGGTCGCTGACGCGGCCCTGCGGGAAGTTGTAGGTACGAATGCGTTCGCTGCGGTCGCCGCTGCCTACCATATCTTTACGTTGCGCAGCCAAATCGCCCTGGGCTTCCTGCTGGAATTTTTCCATCAAACGGGAGCGCAGCACCTTCAGCGCTTTTTCTTTGTTGCGAAGCTGGGATTTTTCATCCTGACAGGATACCACCACGCCGGTAGGAATGTGGGTAATACGCACAGCCGACTGGGTGGTGTTTACGCACTGCCCGCCCGGTCCGCTGGCGCAGAATACGTCAATGCGCAAATCATTCATATTAATGTCTACTTCTACTTCTTCCGCTTCCGGCAATACGGCAACGGTAGCCGCCGAGGTATGGATACGGCCGCTGGATTCAGTAGCAGGCACGCGCTGTACCCGATGCACGCCGCCTTCAAATTTGAGCCGGCTGTAAGCGCCTTTCCTTCAATCATAAAAAGTAATTTCCTTATAGCCGCCCACGTCGGTGTAATTGGTGTTCATCACTTCTGTTTTCCAGCCCTGCATTTCTGCATAGCGGGTATACATGCGGAACAAATCGGCGGCAAACAGCGCGGCTTCATCACCGCCAGTACCGGCCCGAATTTCCATAATGACGTTTTTGCTGTCGTTGGGGTCTTTGGGCAGCAGCAAGATGGTCAGTTCCTGTTCTAATGCTTCTTTCTGCTCGTTCAAATCTTTAATTTCTGCTTTCACCATTTCATCCATTTCCGGATCCAGCTTTTCCAGCAGCATGGCTTTGGAGTCTTCAATTCGCTCAGCACTTTTTTATATTTGCGGTAAACCACTACCACATCCTCCAAATCTGCCTGCGCTTTGGCGCATTTATGCAGTTCGGCAGGATTATTCAGCACATCGGGGTCAATCATCTTTTGTGTCAGTTCTTCATATTTTTTTCTTCCAGCATCTGCAAACGCTCTAACATAACTCATCCTCCATCAGTACTTTTCTTTACGTTCTCATGCGAATACTTTATTGTATCATATCATGAAGGGCTATCTCAACTTTTTATGCCCATTCTTGCAAATTGATTTTGCTTGAAGCACCCTCTCGCTCGATTTTGTTCTATGCTGCAAGATTTATGCCAGCTCTTTGCTATCCTGTATTCTCCAACGGATGGCAAGCTATGCCGGCAAAAAGAAAAACACAAGCGCGGGGCTTGCGTTTTTCACAACACTTTGCCAAATTAAGCAGTCATATAGGTATACAGATTGGCTACAAGCATGATTGCTTCTGCGGCCATCGGCGTGTCGTTTTCTTCTCCCATGTGGCTGAGAATTTCCTCGGTGAGAACGCCTAACTGCTGCAATTCGGAAATCTGTGCTTCGTAATTCTCGGCAGTCACACCGGCTGCTTTGGCAACGGCAGCAATCATTTCACCGTTGGTAGGCGGATCGCTGACTTCTATAGTTGGCACGTCTTTTTCCTGTTTTCTTCATGGAATTGTTGATCATATTTTGCAGCCGCCATTTTCCCATGGCCTCGTCCAAACGGTAATCATTGCTGTAGCCGCCGTCCAGCAGACCCAGGCTGCGAATGACCTTCACACCGGGATAAGCCCAATGGTCCATAAAGGCTTCGTGTACTTCAAAATCGTCCAAATAAGCGCCCTGTTTTTTCAGTTGTTTCTGTACGCTGGCAATGGCTTTTTCATCGGCGCTCATATCGCGGAAGCTCTGCTGATTGGTTAAGGAATAAGCACTGGCCACACCGGCCGCTTCGCCTTCCGCCATGCCTACCGGAATAACCCGGGCGCTGCCTGCTGCCAACGATGTATAAGAGGTGCTGCGGCCAATCACCAGCATATTTTCCACATCCAGCGGCACTAAGCACCGGAACGGAATGGCATAGCGATCCGGACTGCCGATGACAGTGCCGTAGGTTTGTCCTGCTGTGGCTGAATATCGGCCGGATAAGCCACGATGGCAATTTTATCCCACTGGTCGCGATTTTCCAGCACATCGTCAATGGTCAGCTGATATTCGCCGATAATGTGACGGCTTTCCCGCACATAGAGCTGACTGGCTGTGGACTAGCTGCGCGTTTTCAAAGCCCACAAAGTTTTGCTGTACATAAGGCACAATATATTCCAACTCTTTCTGCGCCCGGACAATGCCCTCGGCTTTACTGTCCTCGCTCATAGCGTCCACGCCGAAAATAATCAGCGCATTAATCAACACGTTGCCATTGTCCTGACGGGCTGCATTAAAGCCCCGCAAACGCATCAATGTATCCTGCGGCTCATAGGCATAGCCCTCCCGCGTATAGCCCCAGGCGGTTTTTTCGGTGGCGCCGGTGCCTTCGTTGTCATCGTTTTCCAGATAATCAACCACTTTGTCCCAATCTACGCCCGACAGTTCAAACACCAGCGTCACACCCATGTGCCGGTCCTTTTCGCCAATATCTTCACCGGCAATGGTGTACGGCGCTCCGGCAGCGGCGGCTACGTCGGCGTCTACGGTGGCGTCAATCACGCGGCTGGCGGTGTAGGTGACCTGCTGTCCATCTTCCTCCACCACAACGCCTACAATTTTGTTGCCTTCCATAACTGGCTCCAGAAAAGCAGTGTTCAGCTTTAACGTGGCGTTTTCTTCGTTGTTGACCCAATCATAGAAAAATTGCTTGGCCGTTTCCACATCAAAGGCGGTGCCGCCTACCGCATTATAAAATTCCATGAATAGTCCTTGGGTTAAAATGCTGCCGTCGCGGCTCTCGCAAATGTCGATAAAATTCAGCTTGCCTAAGGTCATCAGGCCGCCCAAAGCCTCGTCATCTTCAATGAGCAGCGTTTTCAAACCGTTGCGGGCTGACGACACGGCGGCGCAAACGCCTTCCGGATCGCCGCCTACTACAATCACATCATACTCCACGCCTTCTTCCCGCGGAATATCGGCTGTCTGATTGCCGCAGCCTGCCAACAGCAGGCAGCAGCAAAACAGGATACAAATCAGTTTTTTCATATTCGTCTCCTTTTCGCTATAGATTTCTTATTCTTGATTGATTGTTTTTTGCTGATAGTCATAGGCATTGGCTATTAACATCATTACCTCTGCACGGGCAGGCACGTTCCCGCCATCGGCGAAATACGGCTGCAGCTGCTCCGTCAAAATCCCTGCTTCTTGTAAATTGCCAGACTGCGCCATCTGTAATGTATTCTCTATCATATATAGAATCTCACTGCAAGTCAGCGGCTGCTGTCCACTCTCTGAAAAGTCGGGCGATAATACCAGCGTATCCCCCAATACACACAGCATCGACAAAAAAAAATCCTCCCGGGTGATTGCTTCTTCCAGCCGGTAATCATTGCTATAACCGCCATACACCACGCCCAGACTGCGCAGCGTTTTCACGCCCCCATAGGCCCAATGCTGCTCTACCGCCTCCTGCACCGGCTGCCATTGCTCCAGATAAGCGCCCTGCTCTTTCAGTGTTTGTTGCATAGCTGCCACAGCATCCGCATCTTGGCTGATTTGCCGAAATGTTACATGATGATGTTTGGCGTAAGCGGCAGCCACACCAGCCGCGTCACCTTCTGCCATCCCCAGCGGAATCACTCGGGCACTGCCTGCCGCCAGCGAGGTATAAGAAGCGCTGCGGCCCACCACCAAAATGCCGTCAATCTCCTGCGGCACCAAACAGCGGAAAGGCACGCCGTAACGGTCTGGATTGCCGACAATATAGCCCACTCGCCGTTCTGCATTAGGCGGCACATCCACCGGATAAGAGCCGATGGCAATGGTATCGTCAAACCATGTATTCTCCAGCACATCATCTAAGGTAAGCTGATATTCCCCAATCATATGCCGGCTCTCCCGCACATAAAGCTGCTCGGCAGTGCCAGCCAGTTGGGCGTTGGCAAAGCCGTTAAAATTTTGCTGCAAATAGGGCACAATATGTTCCAGCTCCGCTTTCCCCGGGCAATGCCTTCTGCTTTGCTTTCTGCGCTCAAAGGGTCTACCCCGAAAATAATAAAGCCATTAACCAGCACATTGCCGTTATCCTGCAAGGCCAGATTTAACCCCGCAAACGGGTTTGCTCATCCTGCGGCGTATAGGCAAAACTTTCCTCGTTATAGCCCCACGCCGCCTTTGCCGTGGCTCCTGTGTTGGGATTGTCATCGCCATTGAGATATTGGCTCACCGCCTGCCAATCCACGCCGGATAACTCAAAAACCAGCGTTACGCCGGTGACATGCTCCACATGACCGTAATCTTCTCCTAAATAGGTGTATCGCGCTCCGGCAGCAGCGGCCACATCGGCGTCCACCGTGGCGTCAATGATGCTGTCGGCTTTGCAGGTAATTTGCTTGCCGTCCTGTTCTAACACCACGCCGGTAATCGTATTTTCTTTCATAACCGGCTCTACAAAGCTTGTGTTCAGCTTCAAGGTTAAATTTTCTTCCCCATTGACCATCTGTAAAAATACATCTTTGGCAGTGGGAATATCAAAAGCGGTGCCGCCCCACTGCATTGTAAAAATTCCTCAAAGGTACCGCGGGTCAGCAGCGTACCGTCCCGTCCATTGCACATATCAATAAAATTCAGGCCGCCCAAGGTCATCAAACCGCCCAGCGCTTCATCATCTTCCACCAACAGCGTTTTCATACCATTGCGGGCCGCTGTCACCGCCGCCGAAACCCCTTCCGGATCACCGCCGATCACAATGACATCATACCGCTCCGTGCTGCCGCAGCCCCATAAGGACACCGCCGCCAGCACCAATAAGACAGCCAACCATTTCTTCATCTATCCACGCAGCTCCTCTCCGTATGTTTTATGCATCGTTGTATAAAAGCGACGGGCCGCAAGCAGCCCGCCTCCTCATCGTTTATTTCCAGCCTTTATCCCTGCGTCGCCTTTTTTCAGCGACACGCAGGGCAAGAACCTTTACAAGCACCACCGCAAGCCTGCAAAGATACGCCTATTGCCGCAAATACTGATACAGATTGGCCATCAACTGCACCACTTCCGCCGCATTGGGATTTTTTTCTCCGTCGGCAAAGTAGGGCTTCAGGTCTTCCGTCATAATACCCCGTTCTTCCAGCGCCTGCATATAAATATCATAATCGTTTTCATATTTTACGCCGTCCACAGCGGCCACCGCCCGGGCAGTTGTGCCGATAATCTGACGGTTGGGCGGATTATCGTTGACTTCAATGTAATCCTGCGTAATGCCTGCCTTTTTCAACACATTGTTAATCATGTTCTGATAACGCCAACGGCTAATCGGTTCATCCAGCTTATAATCGTTGCTGTAGCCGCCGTCCAAAATTCCCAGACTGCGCAGCACCTTCACGCCGGGATACGCCCAATGGTCCATAAAGGCTTCATGAACTTCAAAATCTTCCAGATAAGCGCCCTGCTTTTTCAAGGCTTCCTGCACACTGGCAATGGCTGTTTTTTCCTGGCTCATGGTGCGGAAATCCATCTGATTATTCACAGAATAGGCGGCTGCCACACCGGCTGCTTCCCCTTCCGCCATACCGATTGGGATTACGCGGGCACTGCCTGCCGCTAACGACATATACGAAGCGCTGCGGCCCACCACCAACAGATTGTCCACCTTTAACGGCACTAAGCAACGGAACGGAATGGCATAACGGTCTGGACTGCCAATGACTGTGCCATAGGTTTGGGCAGCGGTAGGCTGCACATCTACCGGATAAGCGCCAATGGCAATTTTATCCCACTGGTCGCGGTTTTCCAGCACATCGTCAATGGTCAGTTGATATTCCCCGATGATATGACGGCTTTCCCGCACATATAACTGCTCTGCCGTTTTTCACCAGCTCGGCTTTTTCAAAGCCGGCAAAATTTTCCCGAATATAGGGAATTAAATATTCCATCTCGGCCTGCGCCCGGGCAATGCCCTCCGCTTTGCTTTCCTCGCTGAGCGGGTCCACGCCGAAAATAATCAGCGCATTAATCAGCACATTGCCGTTATTCTGCCGGGCAATATTAAAGCCCCGCAGCCGCATCAGCTCATCCTGCGGCTCATAGGCATAGCCTTCTTCCGTATAGCCCCAGGCTGTTTTTTTGGCAGCGCCCATATCGCCGCTGCCCTGCTTCAAAACATCTGCTTTGAAACGCTGCCAGTTCAAATGCAAATATACTTTGTTCCAATTCACACCGGATAATTCAAATACCAGCGTCACGCCCATCTGCCGGTCCGCTTCGCCGATATCCTCACCGGCGTAGGTGTAAGGCACGCCTGCTGCGGCAGCCACATCGGCGTCTACCGTTGCATCAATAATCCGCGAGCCGTAATAATTTTGCTGCCGTCCCTGTTCTGTCATCGTCACGCCCACCAGCTTATCGCCCTCTAAAATGGGCGCTGTAAACTGATTTTGGGTGCGCAGTGTTAAAAGCGGCTCATTGGTCACCACATCTAAAAAAGAAATTGCGGGCTTCGGTAATATCAAAGGCGCTGCCGCCCACTGCATCATAAAATTCCTTAAAAAGCCTTGGGTTAATAGGGTACTGTCCCGGCTTTCACACATATCGATAAAGTTTAATTCGCCGATGGTCATCAAACCGCCTAACGCCTCATCTTCCCCCAACAGCAGCGTCTTCATGCCATTGCGGGCTGCCGACACTGCAGCAGCAATGCCTTCCGGCTCTGTGCCGACTACAATCACATCATAAGTTTCTTCGGCATAAGCCTCGTTGGTCCAGATTTCTTCCTCCACCGCCTTGGCTGTTCCGCCGCAGCCTGTTACAGTAAAACAACAGAGCAAAATCAATGCAAGTATTCGCTTCATAGTGGTAAGCTCCTCCTGTGTATTTTTCCATACGCTTTTTTCATACGCTTCCGTATAACAGCTTTTCCTGAACTACATCTGAAATCCTAGTGAATTTCTTTTCATCAAATAAGTGTCCTACTCCAAAGTATACTGGATAGCTGTCCATAATACAAGCGAGAACCTATTCCCATAAAAATTTGAAATAAATTCTTCACATTTTTTTCACAAAAAACTGGTATTTCCTACTTGCATTTTTTTTTGCTAACAGGTATATCATATGTTTTTGTTAGCACTCAACTTATTTGAGTGCTAACAAAACACTCGTTAAATTTTGTTTTCCATTTTCATATAAGAAAGGATCGATTTTCATGGCAAAAACCGAATTTAAAGCCGAATCCAAACGGTTACTGGACTTAATGATTAACTCTATCTACACCCACAAAGAAATCTTTCTGCGGGAAATTATCTCCAACGCCAGCGACGCAACCGACAAACGGTATTACAATGCAATGGTGAAAGGAGAAACCGGTCTCAACCGCGATGAATTGTCTATCGACATTTCCATCGACAAAGAAAAACCGTTTACTCACCGTTACCGACCATGGCTGCGGCATGACCGAAGAAGAACTGGACACCAACTTGGGTACCATCGCCAAAAGCGGTTCCCTGGATTTCAAAACCAATCAGGAAAAAATGACGACATCGACATCATTGGTCAGTTTGGCGTAGGCTTCTACCCGCCTTTATGGTCAGCAAAAACGTAAAAGTCATCACCCGCAGCGAAGAGCCGCTCAGGGCTATGTGTGGGGAATCGGACGGCGCTGACGGCTACACCATTACGCCATGCGAAAAAGATACCATCGGCACCGAAATTATCATGACCATTAAAGACAATACCGAGGATGATGATTACGACACCTTCCTGGATGTTTACACCATCCGCGGGCTGATTAAAAAATATTCGGATTATATCCGCTACCCCATTCATCTGCCCATTGAACAACGCAAGGTGAAAGAAGGTTCCGATCCGGAAAATCCCGAATTTGAAACCTATACGGAAATTCAGACCGTCAACAGCATGACGCCGCTGTGGAAAAAATGCCGGCCCAGATTACCGAGGACGAATACAACAAATTCTATCGGGAAAAATTCATCGATTATGAAGACCCCGAACTGACCATTCACACCAACACCGAAGGTTCCGCTACCTATAGCGCGCTGCTCTTTTTGTACCGCAGCATGCGCCTTACGATTTTTACAGCAAGAGCTTTGAAAAGGGCTTACAGCTTTATGCCAGCGGCGTGCTGATTATGGATAAATGCGCCGATTTACTGCCGGATCATTTCGCTTTTGTACGGGGCTTGGTAGACTCGCAGGATTTATCGCTGAACATTTCCAGAGAAATGCTGCAGCATGACCGGCAGTTAAAATTGATTGCCACCAGTTTGGAAAAAAGAAAATCAAATCGGAACTGTTAAAGCTGCAGAAAAACGATCGGGGAAAAAATACGAAAAAATTCTATGAAACCTTTGGCTTTGCAGCTAAAATTCGGCATCTACAGCGATTATGGCGCCCACAAAGAAATGCTGCAGGATTTGATCATGTTCTATTCTTCCACCGAAAAGAAACTGGTAACGCTGAAGGAATATGTAGAACGGATGAAAGAAGACCAGACTTCCATCTACTACGCTTGCGGCAAAACCATCGACCAAATCAATCTGCTGCCGCAAATTGAACTGTTCCAGGAAAAAGGCTACGAAGTATTGTACCTGACCGACGATGTGGACGAATTTGCCCTGAAAGTTATTCGCGATTACAGCGAAAAACCGTTCAAATCCATTGCCGACGGCGATGTGGATTTAGAAAGCGCCGAAGAAAAAGAAGCCGCCGCCAAGAAAACAGAAGACAACAAAGCGCTGTTGGAATTCTGCACTAAGGCCTTAGACGGCAAAGTAAAAGAAGTGAAGCTGTCCACGCGGCTCAAAACCCATCCCGTTTGCCTGGCCAGTGAAGGCCCAATCTCCATTGAAATGGAACGGGTGCTGGATACCATGCCAGAGCCAAACTATCATAAAGCCGAACGGATTCTGGAAATCAACGCCAACCATCCCATCTTCCAGACACTGTGCAGCGTATATCCCGACGACGAACAAAAAGCGACAGACTATATCAATATTCTGTACAACCAGGCATTGCTCATCGAAGGGCTGACCATTGAAGACCCTGTGGCCTACGCCAACGCCGTTTGCAGTCTGCTGAGCAAATAAAAATTATAAATATCGAAAGTCTTAGGTAATTTGCGCAGTCGCGTTACCTAAGACTTTTTTCTTTGCCAATTATATTTTATCAGCCTTTGTTCTCTTTTTCTGTTACTGCGTTTTCCCCGCTGCTTTATATTTATATTATGCACAGCATTGCGCTTCACGCAAAAAACAGAGCCTCTCCGCCGAGAAGCTCTGTTTGTAGTTTTATACCATTGACTTTCTTACTGCATCACCATTTCTAAAATCCCTGCCGATTCGGGCGCAATGGCGCCTGCCTGGAAAAAACACGCCTAAGCCCTCATTGCAGCGGTAATATTGCACTTGGTCTATATTGGCGTTGATGTACTCCTCAGCGTCAGCATGGAAGGTGTCCGGGTCCGACTGGGCCACACCGCAGAACATCTTGGCCACTGTTTCCTGGGCTTCCGTTTCTTTCATGTCCATAATTTCGCCCATGGTCATTTTTTTTCACCATTACCTAGATTATAGGTGGCTGCATATTGCAGATACTGCACACCGGCAAAATTTTCGCACTGCACAACCGACAGCATCCCTTTGGTATTGCAACGCACCTCGGCACTGTAAACAAATTGTTCTCCTGCCTGCAGCCCAGATAAATCACATTCTTTTTGCTTGCTGCACAAAAGCCTCTGCATCCTGCTGGAACTGTGCGTTTAATGTTTCCACTACCTGATCGGCCTTTGTGTCGTTTGTGGCAGCAGAAACTACCGGATAGCTCAGTTCGGCGGTAATCTGCGCCGCTTCATTTAAGACAACGGTTTCCTGCACCGTCTCTACATCTACACTGTCTAAGGCTGCCAGTTCTTCTTTGCCGCAGCCTGTCATTAGGACGAGCAGCGCCATCAAAGCCAGAACTGCCATCCCTTGTTTTTTTCCTTATCCATTTCATCCTATATCACCTCAGTTTTATCATTGTGCGTTTATTTCCGTCTGTTCGTTCCATTCTCCTGCTGCATCTTCCTGATAAACAGGCTCAATTTCTGCCAAACGGCCAATGACCACAAAACGGGCGCGATAATCATTGCCAGACACACAGGTAGACAAGGTCACAAAGGAGTCCTCCGCGGCAGCATCTACCGCAGCTAAAATAGCCGAACTGCGCAGAACTTTCTCAAACCAGGCTTGCCGCCCCTCTTGACTGGAAAAGTTCCGGTCATAAATATCGCTTAACGCGTCGGTTTGAAAGGCCGAGATAATCTCATAACGGCGATTGCCCTCCGGCGTCATAATGTAAAACTCCCGATGACTGTCATAAAACTCCTGATTGCCGAATTTTTCAGCACGGCAAACATTTTGCCATTTTTCATGTTATGACCATAAATGATTGTGTTGGTATCAGAAAAATCACTGGCGTTGCGATAATCCATAAAAAATACTGCCAGAACTGTTCGAGGTACCGTCATAAGTTTTATGCAGATAAGCGTCGTTATTTTTGTCGCTTTGCACCAGCGGATAATTCACAACCGTATCATAAATCCAAATCCAGCCTGTCACTTCACGGTTTACCTGTTGCAAGTTGGCAAAATCGATGGCGAACGTAGGCCAGGTAATGGGCTCGTCGCTTTCAAATTCCAATTCCATTTCCGGCGCAGTTAAAAATTCAGTTTGCGCTGCATCGTACAGGGCGTCGCTCTGCCGGTATTCCTGCCAAATCAAAAATAGATTTACCGCCGCATAAAGAAACACCGCCAGAAAAACAAGGTTAAAATATTGCGTATCCATTCTTTTTTTCATAGCCCGCTCCTATAACAACGACATCCGTTTTCCATCATTTCTGTATTGGTTGCAAATTTCACCGCAGTTTCTTTGGAGATTTTCTTTTGCTTTGCCAGTTCCAACAGGCTGTTGTCCATGGTAATCATACCTTCTCCGCCGGAGGAAGCTATCAGCGCATCCAACTGATGGATTTTCGACTCCCGCACCATGTTGCGCACAGCATTGTTCAAATGCATAATCTCAAAAGCTGGCGTTAATCCGCCGGTTACCAATGGCACTAGCTGCTGCGAAATGACCGTCTGCAAAACCATGGCTAACTGCACCCGGATTTGCTGCTGCTGATTGGCAGGAAACACATCAATAATCCGGTCAATGGTGTTGGCTGCGCCTACCGTGTGCAGCGTTCCGATAACCAAATGCCCCGTTTCGGCGGCTGTCATAGCCGTGCGAATGGTTTCATAGTCCCGCATTTCTCCTAATAAAATAACATCCGGGGCCTGCCGTAAGCTGGCCCGCAAACCGGATAAATAACTTTCCGTGTCCAGTCCAATTTCCCGCTGACTGACAGCGCATTTGGCGTTGCGGTGTAAATATTCGATGGGCTCTTCCAAGGTAATAATATGCCCTTCCCGCGTTTGATTAATCCGGTCGATAATGCAAGCCAGCGTAGTAGATTTTCCGCCGCCGGCAGGACCTGTCACCAACACCAGCCCCTTGGTTTTTCCGCCACAGACATAACGCCTTCTGGAATTTGCAGGGCTTTATAATCGGGAATGCCAAAGGGATAATCGACTCACTGCAGCAAAGCTGCCCCGCTGTTTATAAATGCTGACACGGAAACGGGATAGCTGCGGCACTGTGATAGAAAAATCATCATCGCCGTTTTCTTCCGCCCATTCCATAGACCGATGCCCCAACCCATAGATTTCCTGCACCAATGCACTCCGACTGCAGCGGCGACAACCGGTCTTCATTTATATGAATGAACTTGCCTTTTGCTTTATAGGCCAACGGCATCCCTGCCATAATAAAAATATCTGAAGCATGGGCTTCCACCGCCTGCTTCAACAAGAGCTCTAGCTCAGCCATACACTACCATCCTTTCTATTCTCCATCCCAAACTGCAATCTCATCCTTATATTCCCACTCTCTGGCGGCGACAACCTTCCACTGCTTTGTCTGAACGCTTCCATCGGGCCAAACAGCCAGACACACCTGTAACTGCTGCTCTGCGTCAATATCGGCAGCATAGGTGAGATACTGCACGCCATCGGCCTGTTCTATCTGTACGCCCAACGGTTCCAACTGTTCTATCCCGCCGCCTGTCTGCAAGCATTGCACAATCTGCTGATAAATTTCCTCGCATTGCCAGTCTGCTGCATAATATTGCTGCACTGCCAGCGCCGATTTTTCCGCCAGTTTTCTTTCATGATTGGCCGTTACAAAGGACAGCGTGGAAAATACCGTCAAACATAATACGGCAAAAATCATCACAATAGAAGCGCTGCCCACATTAATACCCACCGAACGCCGTTCAGCTTTCATGGGAACCGCCTCCTCCTGCTTTTTACCTGTAGCTGAAAGATAACCGCTTCGTTTTTTTCTGTTCCTGTACAGTAATCACAGCTTCACCGGATTGTTCCGGCTCGGCAAGCTGCAATAAAAAGCCCTTTTGCACAGGCTGTTCTACTTGCTGCCACTGATGATCATAATAGACCACGCACTGTGTACCGTCCTGCTGCCCTTCCAGCAGGGCCGCCGTCTGCTGTAAATCACCATCTGCCGCTTTGTAACAACTGGCCGCGCTGCGGCTGCCATGACTGCATTGCTCAAATGATAGCTATTTTTAGCCATCATTTGGCCAGAGCCAAACACATTGACGCAGATTGCCGCGCAGATAGAAAAAAAAGAAGATGACCAGTACCAGCTCCATGAGAAACAGCGTAGACTTGGACGTATGTTGTTTATTCATAAAAATGCGCTCCCTTCCCACTGCGCAAATGAATAAATATCTGCGCCTGTCGTCCTTCCTCGCTGGCACAAACCAACTGCAGCAAGTTCTCCGTCTTTTTTTTGCTTATCTGCAATCCTGCAGCAGCAACAACAACTTGTCCGTCTTCCGGCTGAAACTGCAGGCCATCTTCAAAAAACAGCTCCCGCACATAGCCGTCGGCATAGTAAATCAGCGTTTTATAGCGAACGCCGTCAAATTCTTCATAAAGTGCCAGTGCATCATGATCCGCAAAGGTTTCTACCTCCACCATGCCCGCTTCGTCATAATGGCGCACCTTCGCGTCTAAATAAGTCAGACAGGTGCGTTCTGCATATTGACTTTCCATATTGTCAGCAATCTGCTGATAGGCATTGGCGCCAGCCAACAGTACCATCAACACTGCGGCGGCAAACAGGCAGAATAAGACCAACACAAAAACGGTATCGATCGTATGGTTGACTGCTTTTATCTTCCGCATAGCTGGTTACCTCTCTAGCACTGTAATATCCGGCATAATATTTTCTGCAAAAATTTCATAATGCACAATATATTTCTCTTCATTCAACTGCAACCCGTACTGCTGACATAAATAATCCACATCGGGCGGATAGCGGCCTTCCAGAGCATAACAGCTTACCACCGCGCGGCGCAGAGCGTCCTCCGTCATGCGCAAGCTCTCTTCACTGCTGCTGCGGGCCGCATCTTGAAAGCCATATAACATCAACACCAAAACGGCTGCAAAAGCAATAGGGCAAATCCGTTATCTCGAATCCATTTCATAGCACCGCTCCTTATCCAATCGCGGACATAATGCTCATCAACGGCAGCATCACCGACAATAAAATCAGACCGACCATGACGGACATGATAATCACCAGCGTCGGCTCAATCCGATTTAACATCGCTTCTATTTTATCATCTACCTGCTCCGCACTGCGCCGCGCCACCTCTTCCATAACCGGATCAATATTGCCTGTACGGAAGCCCACGGCAATCATCCGGCAATACAGCGGCGCAAATAATCCGCTGGACAAGCTGGCGTCGGCAAAGGATTTGCTCTCCAGCAGCATTTCCCGTTTACACTGCATAATTTTTTCCTGCATCACGGCACCAGGCACCAAGCGTGTCGCCATATCCAACGAATCATCAATATTCATACCGCTGGATAAGGTCATCACCAACGCATCTGCTAAACGGGAAGATGCAATCAATTTACCGATGGTCCATTTCTCGCTCTTTTTGCTGCAGCCATTGCACAAACGCCGCTTTCCGCTGCTCATTGCGCAGCAAATCCCACCGATCAGAAGCGCCAGCACCAGCACAGCCAGAACAACCAAACCATACCGGCCCAAAAACTGCCCCAACTGCATCAACGCCTGCGCTACTGGAGATAATTCTGCGCCCAGTTGCTGAAAGACCTCTTGAAAAATCGGCAGCACTTTAATCAATAATACCAACACCACAAACAGCATCATCACCAGCAGCACCGACGGATACACCACCGCGTTGCGAATGCTCTTCTGCAACTGTTCCAGCCGCTCATAATATCCGGCCAACGAACGAAATACATCTTCAAATGCCCTGTTTTCTGCCCAATCTCAACCATCTCTATAACATAAACAGGGAAACCGCCTGCAGCGCGCATCGCCGCTGCAATCGGTTCCCCCCTAATTCTAATTGTTGATGGAGCTGATCCAGAATGGTTCGACGACGCTGTTCTTTCTCATCATCACGAAGCAAAGCCACACCCTCGCTGAAGGAATGCCCGCCCCAATAATCAGATACATTTCCATGCAGAACGCAGAAACATAGGAGGCATCGAACACTTTTTCCTTCATAAAAATCTCCCTACTTTATCATTCTCATAACGCTTAATACAAATATTTGGCGCTGTAATTGCTGCCATTGCCAATGTATTCCATGATTTGCTTACTCTGATTGGCACTGGAAGCAAAGGTTGGGTCCATCAGCTTCCAGGTGGTGCCGTCAAAGAAGATAATTCCTTCTATCCAGCCCTGTTCCGGAATGTAGGTATTAATCCAGGCGTGATAGACATCTCCTGTATAACCCACTACCAGTTTTGTAGGAATGCCCTGGCTGCGCAGCATCGCTGTCATCAAAGCGGCATAATCAAAACAAATTCCCTTTTTCTCAGCCAGTACTTTGTCAACATCGGGCAGATAACCGCTCTGTACCGTTTGCGCCTTCTGTTTATCATAGGTCAGTGTGGTGATGGTATAATGATAAATCGCCGTGATTTTTTCCAGGTCTGTCTTTTTCCCTGCGGTCAGTTCCGCCGCCTTCTTCACTGCCTGGCTGTTGGCAGTGTAATTTACATATTGATTGGGCCGTAGAAAAGGCGCATAAGAATCGGTCAGCATCACAGTAACCGGCGTGCTGAAAGCCAACGCATATTTATTGCCGCTGGTATTTTCATAAACGCCCACTGTGTATTTGCCATTGCCGTCGGACAGTGGGAACACCTCATAGTTTCCGTTTTTGTTTAAATCGTAGGTATACACGATACCGCTCGGACCAGTCACCCGCACCTTTAAACGATTTTTTTAGACTGGCCGTTGTACGCCACCATCACATAACCGTCTTTTGCATTGGACGCGTCTACCTTTGCCTTTTCATTAGAATATACCGTCGTACCCGACGCCACGGTGGGCAATACTGCCGCTGTGGCCGGCAAAACAGCCGACAAAGAAACCAAAATACACAATAAAAAACCAATCCATTTTTTGCTTTTGCTCAACATTGCAAAACCTCCATACAAACTTTCGTTACAAATTTCGTTTTATTTTTCGAGTTATTATAGCATTTGCAACTTTATTTGTAAAGAAAAAATTTCACATTTTGGGGTTTAATGGCTGCAATTTATAGGTTATTGTAACCTTTGTGTGCGGATTATCCGCTTTAAAATTACGCTGAATTCGTTTTAAAACCATTTCGCAGTTCTCATAATTGATAGTGGGCAGCAAAATCAGATACTGTGAAACGCTATAACGGGTAAACACATCGCCCTGCCGCAACGAATATTGGATGGAATTGCGCAGCTGCGACATCGCCGCATTCTGGTGTTTTTTGTTCTCCACCACTTGATTATGCCCATCTGTTACCGATATCAGGCACAAATAAATTGATTGCCCATACCGGTTGGCAGAACGGTTTTCCAGATGATAAATCTCTTTAAACAGCGAATATTCACAATAAAAAGGCGCCGTTATGCCCCTCATTTTCCTGCAAATTATCGCGAATTACACTCAAATCCACTTCAATGCCATTGCTGGTTTTAATAATTTCTTTATAAAGATCCGTCAATTCATCGGACAAATTAATGCCAAACTCACTGTAGAACAAATCCACCACATATTCATAATGGGTCAGCGCAGCCTGTTGGGAGCCTGTATCCAACATAGCCTTAATCAATTCATAATGCAGCGCTTCCTCATAAGGATCGATGGCAACAGCCTGCTGACAGATGGTAATAATATCATAAGCCCGTTCCTGCTCTTTCAGCAACGCAATACAAGCCTGTACCACCCGCAGATACTCCGAATGATAATAAGTATTGATGGGAACCACCCATGGCTCCAACGCTGATTTTGGCAGAAAATCTCCTTTGTAATACTCCAACGCACTCAAATAATATGTAATTTTCTCATTGACGTCCGTTGCTTCATCCCCCAAGGCACACAGCGAAGAAAAACTGCTCCGTATCAATCACGCAATTCAGCTTGTTATTCCAGGCATAGATACCGCGGTTATAAATCACCATTTCTTTGCTCGGCGCAAACTCCAATTCTTCCAGCATATTGCGCAAACGATGCAACAAGGTTTTCAGTGTATTGGCAGGATTTTCTGTAAATTCATCTCCCCACAACAATTCAATCAATTCATTTTGTGTAATTTCCTTTATCCCGAAACGTAATTAAATATTCTAGAATCAACCAAAGTTTATGGGAACGGCTTCTTTGATAATCAATCACTTTTCCATTGTACTGCAGAGAAAATCCACCCAACATATTGATTTGTAATTGATCTTCCATTCTTTGTCACAGCCCTCCATTGTTTTATCGCGCATTTTTACCCATTACCCCTTTATTATAATGATACCAAATTTTTTGGCAAAAGTACAGAGGTTTCAAGAAAAAATCAAAAATAAAAATATCTTTTTACGTTAGGTGGCCTAACACTGGACTGTAAAGTCATTGCTGTCTTTCTCCAACTGACAGCGTCAAAAACTGATGGCGTGTTGGCGGTAGCTCTTTTTCCATGCTGCTGCCCTGCAAATTGGCTGTTCCTGTACATTAGTCAATGATGTGAGACTGAAAAAATGAAAAAGTTCAAAGTATAATAGACTGATTTTGCTGATGCAGGGAAGGCGGAGCCTGACCGAAATCAGCAAAATCGGGCGGCCTTTAACGCCTCCCGTTTCTGCACAGGCGACATCCATCCAAGCACAGGCATAGGAATCTGATTAGAGCGCTGTAAATAACGTTTCATCTGATTCTGAAGATCATCGTAGGAATAAAATCGCAGATGATTGTAAAACCGTTCCTGATCACTTCTATGGCTTCGCTCCACCTTCCCGTTATGCCAAGGTGTCCTCGGTCGAATCAGTTTGTGTGTAATATTTAATTGAGCGCAAAGCACATCAAAAGGATGGATTCTGTCAGTCTTTGAAGTGTGTGTAAACTCGCTGCCGTTATCTGTCTGTATCATGGCTGGCGCATAACCAAAATAACGAATAGCTCTTTTTACAAAATCGATTGTGGACCAGCTGCTCTGCTCCTTATAGGCATAGAGGAATCGCTCTCTTGTTGCTTCCTCCAGCATGGTATATTGATAAAATTTCTCACCATCTTTTCCTGCATAACAGGCTGCCGGTACATATTTCACATCCATCTGCCATTTCTGGCCCATCTCTTTTGTGTATCATAATGCCCCAAATGCTTGGATTCCTTTTTCGTAGATGGCGTCTTTTTACGGAAACCGAGTCTGACCAGTACGCGATACAGTGAGCCTGGATGACGGTTATAGGCTATTTCCTGCCGGAGCTTACCGTAGAGTTCACAGACGCTGATATCGGGATTACGGCGGAGATAATTCCTGATCGCGCGCAGTTCCTTCTCTGTATGTGCATTAGGATGCTGACTGTGGGGTCTGTGGGATTTTTGGTTCGAGAGATTCCCGTGTTCCATCGTATGCGTTGTTCCAGCGCATGAGAGACGCTTTGGAAATATGGTATCGGCGGCATACAAAGCTGATATCTTCAGTCTGACGATATAATTTCACTGCATTTATTTTGGTTGTCACTTCATGTGGTAAATATCTCTTGTTTCGTTTTGTTTTTTGTGCTAGACTATCCATGGCGATTGAGTCCTTTCATTGGATTTGGTGTGGTAACTTTATTCTAATGAACTCAATCGCTTTTTTCTACCTCTTTTTGGTCTCACATCTATTGTAACTCTACACCTGCAAATTGGCTGTTCCATTCTTGACAAGGCGTTGATTTCCTGATAAAATATAGCAATGTTCTGGAGGGGTGTCCGAGCGGTTTAAGGAGGCGGTCTTGAAAACCGTTGAACTCTTGCCGAGTTCCGTGGGTTCGAATCCCACCCTCTCCGCTTCTTTCAACTTTTTTATTTTTTCAAAAAAAGTTCTGGACATTTTCCCTGTAACGTGCTATAGTATAAGAGTTGGTACGAGGAGAGATGGCCGAGAGGCCGAAGGCGCTCCCCTGCTAAGGGAGTATGCGGGTCAAACTGCATCGTGGGTTCAATCCCACTCTCTCCGTCATATGCGCCAGTAGCTCAGTTGGATAGAGTGACAGGCTACGAACCAGGAGGTCGGGGGTTCGAATCCTCCTGGCGCATCCCAAGCTGTATTTCAAATTTGAAATACAGCTTTTTGTATTCATGATAAATAATCCGTCCATCTTTGTCAGAAAGGAACGATTTTATGCTTTTATTGTCCGCCACCGATTTATGCAAAACCCATGGCTTAAAGACGATTTTTTAATCATATCTCCGTTAATATCGACAGCAATGACAAAATCGGCTTACTGGGCGTAAATGGCACAGGAAAGTCCACTCTGCTGCGCATTTTAGCTGGTTTTGCACAAGCAGATGAAGGCGAGATACAAACCTCCAACCAATTAGTGCTGGAATATCTGCCCCAGCATCCTGAGTTTGATGAAAATGCCACCGTACTGCAGCAAATTTTCCGCGGGGAGTCCCCGTTTATGAAGGTGCTGCGGGATTATGAGCAAACCTTAGACGCACTAGAGCATGATCCCGGTAATCCTACTCTGACGCAGCAACTGCTGCAGCTCAGCACACAAATGGATGCGCAAAATGCCTGGCAGTTGGAAAGTGAAGCCAAGGCCATTCTGAATAAACTGGGCATTCATGATGTTTCGGCCAAAGTCGGCACCCTTTCCGGCGGTCAGCGCAAGCGCATCGCTTTGGCTGGCGCTTTAATCCGACCCTGCAATTTACTGATTTTAGATGAACCCACCAACCATTTGGACAATGAAGCCATTGAGTTTTTGGAGCTGCATCTCAAAAATAAAAATTGCGCGCTGCTCATGGTCACCCATGACCGTTATTTTTTTAGATCGAGTCACCAATCGCATTTTAGAACTGTCCAATGCCCATTTGTACGCGTATGAAGGCAATTATGAAACTTTTTAGAGTTGAAAACCCAACGGGAAGAAGCAGACCGCCGTATGCAGGAAAAACACGCGCACTGTATAAGCAGGAGCTGGCCTGGATGCGTAAAGGTGTAGAAGCCCGCCGCACCAAACAAAAAGCCCGTATTGAACGTTTTCATGAGTTGGAAAATTCGCTGACAGCGCAGCAAGAGGAGAAACTGGATATTTCTCTGCAGCACTCCCGCTTAGGCAAAAAGATTATCGAAATAGAGCATCTGCGCAAGACCTTTGACAATAAACTCTGTATCGCTGATTTCAGCTATACAGTCGTGCGGGGAGGACCGCATCGGCATCATCGGCAACAATGGGCTGGGGAAATCCACCTTATTAAACATTATCGGCAAGCATATGCCCTACGACAGCGGCTCTGTTGTGCTGGGCGACACCGTGCGCATTGGCTATTATACGCAGGATAACGCCGACTTGCCCAACGATATGCGTGTGATTGACTATGTCCGCGAAAAAGGCGAATATATTCACAGCAGCGACGGCACCTTGATTTCTGCCGCCCGTATGTTAGAACGCTTTCTTTTCAATGGTACCCAGCAGCACTCCCTAATCAGCCAGCTTTCCGGCGGTGAAAAACGGCGCCTTTACCTGCTAGGCGTGCTAATGGATGACGTCAACGTACTGTTGTTGGACGAGCCAACCAACGACCTGGATATTCAAACACTGCAAATTTTAGAAGATTTTATCGACCATTTTTCCGGGCCAGTGCTTGCTGTCAGTCATGACCGCTACTTTTTTAGACCGCATTGCACAACGGATTTTCGCTTTTGAGGGCAACGGACAGGTTGATATCTACACCGGCAATTACAGCGATTACGCCGCAAAAAAACAGCTCCAACAGCCTGTTTTAACAAATGTGCCGGAAAAAGAGAAAAAAAGCTGATACCCGCCAACGCACAGCAAAGTTAAAATTCACCTATCAGGAAAATAAAAGAATATGAAACCATCGAAACGGATATTGCGGCATTGGAGCAGAAAATTCAACAATGCGATTTGGACATGGCTGCCAACAGTACCGATTTTGTAAAGCTAAACCAAATCAATCAGGAAAAGAACAACTGGAACAGCAGCTTCTGGAAAAGATGGAGCGCTGGGAATATTTGATGGAAAAGGCGGAGCAAATTGCACAACAAAAATGAGATATTCCGCCAAGAAGCTGTTCATACAAAACAAGCTATATACAAAACGAATGGATAGTTTTGTATATAGCTTGTTTCTCTTGTATCGGTATATCATTGTTCTGCTGTAAAAATCCGTTTTAAATCGGGCAGCAATGACGTGCCATCTTCCACTGTAATCGTCTTGTAGAGATACTTGTCCATTGCACGGGTATGCCAAAGTTCTTCTATGATTTCATGGGGATCGTTCACTACATAATTTCTTCCCTGAAGCGCTCCGCAATGCACACAGGTATTGGCCATATATTGGGACTGGGTTGTCTTACTGTACCGCAACTGAATGGTTCCAATCTCTTTGGCCAATAGCTGGTCAATATATTGTAAATCGCCAAGACCAATGGGACCATAGCTACCCAGAAATTCATCCACCGCTTCCAATTCGTAATCCAGAAAATAAGAATATACCGGCGTAGTTTTTCCGCACTTCCAACAAACCCGCTCCCAACGATAAATCTTGAGGCCATAGGTTTGCAGGAAGGCCTGCACCAATTCATAAAGCTTCAATGTTGACTTACAGCGCGGATAATTAGAACAGCCCGCGAAAACACCGAACCGTCCGTCCCGCAGCTTATAAAAACCATCGCATTGTTTACAGTTTATTTTCATAACGCAGTCCTCCTAACCATGCAGCAGTCGAAATTCATCGATTCTTATCTTTATCGTAGCACATTTGGCTTTTTTTGTATATTCCTTTCCTTATTGTAACAGAAAAACTGTCGTCTAACAGATGGCAGTTTTTATCCAAAATATTTTATTTCTTCTTGGCCTGTTTTTTTACTGCCAGCATAAATTTAGGCAGCGCCAGCATTCGCTTAAAGCGGGTTGGCTGAATTATCAAACGATACAGCCATTCCAAACTCATTTTCTGCATCCATTTAGGCGCCCGCTTCACATTGCCGGATAACACATCCATGCTGCCGCCAATGCCCATGGCCACCGGAATTTGTAACTGTTCCATATGCTCGGCTATCCAATATTCCTGTTTCGGCGCGCCTAAAGCTACAAACAATACATCAGGCTGCAACTGTTCCAGCTCGGCAAGAATTTGTTTTTCTTCTTTCGCATTGAAATAGCCGTGATGGGTGCCTATGATATTACAGCCGGGAAATTTATCCCGAATATTCACAGCCGCCGTTGCAGCAACCCCCTGGCGCAGAACCCAAAATATAAATTTTCCACTTTTCTTTAGCCGACTGTTCACAAATGCCGTTCACCAAATCAATGCCGGTTACCCGCTGAGGCAAGGGCTGACCTAATTGCCGGCTGGCCCACACCACACCGGAGCCGTCGGCAGTCACCATCTGCGCCTTGTTGATGACGCTGCGCATTTTTTCGTTTTTGCTGGCCTGATAAATAATTTCCGCATTGGCGGTCACAATCTGATGGGGCTGACCGCTGGCAATAAACGCTCCAATCTGTTGCAGCGCCTCCTGGCCTGTGAGTTTATCAATTCCTACGCCTAAAATCTCTAACCGTTCTCCCATAAGTTCATCCCTTTCCCAATATATCATTGCGCTTGGTTCTCTCCCGCAGCCGCACCACCAGTTCCATCCTGCCCGTCTGCTGCCGGTTCTGCTGCTGGCTCAGGCTCGCCATGCTGCATTTTGTCTACAATATCATGAATAGCGTCCATATCCGGTTCTACATAATTGACGCCTTCAATCCAAACCGATTCGCCGGTAAAGCTATAGGTCTTTACATCTTCCGAGCCGATGCCCAGCAAATTGATGCCATAGGAAGTCATCTGTTTGATGCTCATATCGGTTTCAATGCTGTCCATCACAGCGCTCACCACATTTAATGCCTGACCCAAGCTCATATCTTTCACTTTTTTGCAGTAACAGCCGATAAAAATTGCTGCTGCCGTTCAATACGACCGTAATCGCCCATACCATCGCCGCGCCAGCGCACAAAGGCCAACGCTTCTGAGCCATCCAGCGTTTGATAGCCTGCCTGCAAATCGATGGCTTCCAGCGGCTTATACATACGACAGGGCACGTCAATATTCACGCCGCCTAAGGCGTCAATCACATTGATAAAACCGTCAAAATTTACTTTTACATAATGATCAATCTGCACATTGAGTAAATTTTCTATAGAGCTTTGAATTAATGGAATTCCACCATAGGCCATAGAATGATTAATCTTGTCCTTGCCATGGCCTGCAATTTCTACCCGCGTATCGCGGGGAATGGAAAAAACCGACACCTGCTTGGCATCAGGCCGAATCGTGGCCAGCATAATAACATCAGCTCTGGTAGCGCTGTCGCCTTCCCGTTCGTCACAGCCTAACACCAAAATGTTGATATTATTCAGCATTTCCTGGTCTGCATCATCGCCCCACACATTAGTAGAGGGCAAAATAGCGTTCATAGCTGCATATCCGCACCAAGCGCCGCTGAGCAGCATAAAAAACAATAACAAAAAGCCCACCGCCGGATTCAGATTGCGGCGTTTTTTGCGTTTTCGCACCGCAGGCTGTTCCGGTGGCTCGGTTTCTGTCTGCCCCTCGCCGGCTTCCGCTGCTGTTTCCGTCTGGTCTTGTTCTGTTTCTGCCTGTTCTTCAGCTTGATACTCTGGAATATCGGAAAAATACCATTCCATCCTAGGTGTGTTGTTTCTTTTGGGTTTCGCTGGCTCTGCTTCTAATTGTTCTTCCTGTTCTGACGCGGATTCTTTTTTGCGAAAAGAACCCGATTTTTTCTCTTTTATGACGCTGGCTGCGTGAAGGGAATTTCTGCTCCTCCATGCGGACACCTCCTAAACTATATCGAATTACGCAGGTATACCGAATTGTTCGTCGCTTATTCTCCCCCGCAACGCTGCTTTTATATTGCTCTTATAATCTTCCACGCCTGGCTGATTAAAAGGATTGACCCCCGTTAAATAACAGCTCACCGCGCAGGCCTTCTCAAAAAAGTACACCATATAGCCAAAGGAACGGGCGCTCAACTCGCTGACTGTCAGCCGGATGTTGGGCGTGTCATTCTTCCTGTGAGCCTTGCGGGCGCTGTCCTCCACAATCAAATTCAACTGGTGCATGGTTTTGGCCGCTCCGGCAAATTGACTGTCCTCAACGATACGTCCTTCCGAATTCGTTCCACCGTCAGCACCGTTTCAAAAAAGATTTGCCGACCTTCCTGCAAAAACTGCCCCATAGAATGCAAATCGGTAGACATCTGTAACGACATGGGAATCACGCCCTTATTTTCTTTGCATTCACTTTCTCCAAATAGCTGCTTCAGCCATTCGGTAAAGTAACGCAGACGGCCTTCGTATACTTCAAAAATTTCCACCACTTTGCCCTGCTGCTGCAGCAAATACCGCAGCAAACCATATTGATAGCACACATTCTGCCCCAAATCAGCATTGTCATATTCCTTACAAGCCATAGCGGCTCCTTCCAGCATGGCGGTAATATCAATCCCAGCCACTGCAATGGGCAACAAGCCCACTGGCGTCAGCACCGAATAACGGCCACCGATATCATCGGGCACCACAAAAGTTTTATAGCCCTGTTCATCGGCCTCAGCCCGCAGCGCACCTTTTGGATGCATCGGTAATGGCATAAATCCGCTTCGCCGCTTCTGCCGCGCCATAGCGTTGCCGCAAATAGCCCCGCAGCATCTCAAAGGCAATGGACGGCTCCAGCGTTGTGCCCGATTTGGAAATGACACACAGGCAAACCTCTTCCTCGGCTAATCGTTCCAGCAATTCATAATAATAAATGGTGCTGAGATGGTGTCCGGCAAAATAAATGCGGGGCCGCTGCTGTTTCTTGGCATAATACTCATTGTAAAAAGGCGATTGCAGCAGCTCAATGCAGGCTTTGGCTCCCAGATAAGAGCCGCCGATGCCAATCACAACCAGCACCTACACTTCCGGCGGATTTCTTCAGCAGTATCCAAAATCTCCTGCAGCAATGCAGGCTCCATTCGCAAAGGCCAGTCCACCCAGCCGGTGTAGGCATCCTCTTTGTTCATCAGCTTGCGATGAATTGCCGCGATTGTTTCCTGATTCTGCGCCCAGTCGGCCAAACCCTCCTGCACCCAGTAATCCAAATCCATCATAATGCTTTCACTTCATTTCTTGGTTTATTATCCTAACTGCGTTCCTTACAGTTCCAAAATCAGAAAATAATTAATTTATTATAGCATAAAACCAGAATGCATACAATCACGGCTTTTGTAACCGGCAAATTCTCTGCAAAAAAACGCTCATTTTGTCTGCTATGCTGATTAGCTTGTTATGTGTGCAGCAGATGTAATACTTTTACAATCTTTTTTTTGCTCTCTTTATTTTTTTCCTCGACAGTTTTGTTCAAAAAGTATTACATGTTCTGCATAACGCTATTGGCTAAGCCAAAAAGTATTACACGAAGTTTTATATTGTGCTACATTGTTGTAAGTCTATATCGCATTTTTTATATCATATATACAAAAAAAATCGTGCTTTCTGCTATCGAAAACACGATTTCGTCATTTGGTTGTATCCTGTTGTTTTATCCGTTTATCTACTGACAATTGCCAATCCGGCGGAAACGCTGATACCGCTCTGCTAGCAGAACCTCGGTTGGTTTTTGCAAGGCTTCTGTAAATTGCTGATAGAGCATGGCTTTCACAGTGTTATACACGCTGCTGAAGTCTTTGGAGGAGCTTTCGGCAATGACCTGCTCTACCACACCTAATTCCAACAAATCCTGGGCTGTCAGCTTGAGATAACGGGCTGCCTCCTGCATTTTTTTGGAGTCCTTCCAAAGAATGCTGGCGCAGCCCTCCGGCGATATCACCGAATAGATAGCGTTCTCCAGCATCCAAACCTGATCGGCCACAGCCAAAGCCAACGCGCCGCCGCTGCCGCCTTCGCCAATTAACAGCGAAATGACCGGCGTTTTTAGCGTCATCATTTCCATTAAATTTTCAGCGATAGCCTGCCCCTGCCCCCCGTTCCTCGGCGCCGATACCGCAGTAAGCGCCGGAGGTGTCTACCAAACAAAATACCGGACGGTGAAATTTTTTCCGCCTGCTTCATTAAGCGCAGCGCTTTACGGTAGCCTTCGGGATGGGCTGCGCCAAAATTGCGCCGAATGTTCTCCTGTAAGCCTCTGCCTTTTTTCGATACCGATAACTGTTACCGGCAAATCGTGAATACGGGCCACACCGCCGATGATAGCGCCATCGTCGGCAAAACGGCGGTCGCCGTGAAACTCCAAGAAATCTTCGGTTAAATTTTCAATAAAGTTCTGGCTGGTAGGCCGTCCTTTGGCCCGTGCCGCCTGCACGCGGCTATAAGGCTCGACTTTTTCTGAGGTTGTTTTCAATTCAGTCACGGCCTATCCCTCCTTCTGCATGCAAACTTAACACAGTTGTCAAATAGCTTCTCTGCTTGTTACGATACACAATGGCGTCTACAAAACCTTTTTCCAACAAAAATTCTGCCCGCTGAAACCCGTTGGGCAACTTCTGGCGAATGGTCTGCTCGACGACGCGAGGACCAGCGAAGGCCACTAATGCTTTTGGCTCGGCTAAGATAATATCCCCTAACATGGCAAAACTGGCCGTCACGCCGCCAGTGGTGGGATTGGTGAGTACCGTCACATATAGTAGTCCGGCGTCGCTATGTAATTTTACTGCGCCGCTGGTTTTGGCCATCTGCATCAGCGACAGGATACCTTCCTGCATACGGGCGCCGCCGCTGACTGTATAACCGATAACCGGCAACCGCTGTTGGGGGCATATTCAAAAAGCCGGGTAATCTTTTCGCCTACCACAGCGCCCATGCTGCCCACAATAAACCCAGGATCCATCACAAACAAGGCCACAGGATAACCGCCGATTTTTGCCGTACCACAAAGAACGCCTTCTAGTTCACCGCTTTTCTGCTGGGCCGCAAGCAATTTTTCATCATAACCGGGAAATTCCAGCCTGTTCACAGGCTGCAGTCCGGCGTCCAACTCCTGAAAGCTGTCGGTATCCACCAATAATTGAATGCGCCGCCGGGCCTGCAGCTTAAAATGATAACCGCACTTCGGGCAAACAAAGCAGTTTTTCTTCTACCTCGGCTTTTAACAAGGTCTGTTTACATTCGGGACAGGACACATACATATCATCGGGCACCGACGGGCGCTGCTGCTTGCTTTCTCCCTGATACTCCAATTCATTCTTCGGTTTTCGGAATAAACTTTTTTTCAGCATAATGGTTCCTCACTTTCTGTTTAGAAGTTCAGCCGAAAATGTTCCATAAAGTCTGTGTAGTAATCGCCCTGAATAAACCGTTGATCTTCTAAAATACTCAGTTGCAAATCACTGTTAAAAGCCACGCCTTCAATCACCAGCTCGCACAAAGCCGCTCGCATTTTGCGAATGGCTTCCTCCCGCGTTTTGGCGTGTACAATCAGCTTGCCAATCATCGAATCATAAAAGGGCGGTATCTGATAATCCTGATAAATGGCTGTATCAAACCGCACCCATGGACCGCCCGGAATGTGCAGCGTGGTAATCCGTCCGGCACAGGGACGAAACGCCTGCGTACTGTCCTCGGCATTAATGCGGCACTCGATGGCGCAGCCCTCCACCCGGCTTCTTCCTGGGTGATGGACAACGGAATGCCTGCAGCAATGCGGATTTGCCATTTTACCAAATCAATGCCAGTTACCATCTCGGTTACAGTATGCTCTACCTGCAGACGGGTGTTCATCTCCATAAAATAAAAGTCGCCCTGTGCTGTTACCAAAAATTCTAATGTTCCGGCATTTTTCGTAATGCACTGCTTTGGCCGCCCGCACAGCAGTTTCCTGCATACGCTGCCGTGTGGTCTCTGTCAGAGCAGGAGACGGGCTTTCCTCCAGCAGCTTCTGATTTTTGCGCTGAATAGAACATTCCCGTTCGCCTAAACAAATCACGTTGCCTTCTTTATCGGCCAAAATCTGTACTTCCACATGTTTAGCCGGATACAAAAATTTTTCCAAATAAACAGCGCCGTCGCCGAAAGCGCTCTCTGCCTCAGCGCTGGCTGTTTTATAGGCAGCAGAAAATTCTTCGTGACTGTTGACCCGGCGAATCCCCCGACCCCCACCGCCGGACCGAGCCTTAATCAACAATGGATAGCCGATTGTATCGGCAGCGGCAAGGGCTTCCTCCAGTGTTTCCATCACATCGCCGCCGGGAATTACCGGCACACCAGCATCCCGCATGGTTTTGCGGGCCTGGTCCTTATCGCCCATTAAACTGAGAATAGACGCATCAGGCCCTATGAAAACCAAATTGCATTCCTGGCATAGCGCTGCGAATTTGGGATTTTCCGAGAGCAAGCCGTATCCGGGATGAATGGCTTCGGCTCCCGTTACCATGGCAGCCGACAAAATGGCCGTCATGTTCAGATAGCTATCCTTAGCCTGTGCCGGACCGATACAGATGCTTTCATCGGCCAAGCTGACGTGCAATGCCTCTCTGTCAGCCTCTGAATAAACTGCAACGGTAGAAATGCCCATCTCCTTGCAGGCTCGAATGATGCGCACCGCAATCTCGCCGCGGTTGGCAATTAATATTTTTGAAAACATAGCACCAATCTCCTAAAAGTCTATCATACAGACTGCCATTACTTTTTCCCCCATCGGCAGGCAATAGCGCAAAAGAAAATTCTCCCGTCAGGCATACTTTGCCATTGACGGTGCCCGTGCCTTTGGCAAAATAGAAAGGCTTTTTTCACCCGCTGTAAGCTGCACTCCATGCGAATGGTATCGCCGGGCAGCACTGGATGCTTAAATTTTACATTATTCAAGCCGGTATAATAGGGCGTCATGCCTTGGCTGTTACCGTTTTTCCCCATCAGTACGCAGCAGGTCTGAGCCATAATTTCACA
>VOFC01005252.1_pt1 | contig 29363 bp, 30 predicted proteins | sample 5384161 | NCBI WGS metagenome assembly VOFC01 (sample SAMN12384722, study PRJNA508395) | human gut metagenome | isolation source: healthy gut B | host: Homo sapiens | reverse complement strand
TCATGCGCTTCTGCCGCAAGAGCGCGAAGCGCCCGCTGCGTTTTCTGCCCGCTGCAAACTGCAAAGCCGCAGAGCGGGCCGCGCGGAGGAAATTTATGTGCTTTTGGAGACAGAGCCGGGTTTCTTACGCCGGATGAGCGGCAAAGCGCGGTGTTGGACGATCATTCCCGCAGTGGGAGACAGTATGCGCTGCGGATAGACCGGCTGGCTCCGGCGAGGGGGACGAAGCCGGCTTTCAGGCGCTCGGGCGGCTCCTGCCGCGGCCGTTGCCGGAAAAGCCGGTGATCGGAAGCGGAACGGGCGGCGCCGCTTTTTCCATCAAACCGGACATGCGCGAAAGCGCGCCGTTTGCCGCTGTGCTGCACGAACTTTCCGAGACGCGAGAGAACCGGCATGTGTCCGGCGAAGAATTTCAATACGCATGGTATCTCTACGGGTTGGAGCATTATGGCGGCATGCCGCTGATCGAGCCGCTGGAATACTCTGAGGAGCGTCGCCTGCGTGAACTTGCCGTCGTAATTGACACGTCAGCTTCGTGTTCACGGTCGCTGTGCGCTGGATTTTTGGGGGAACTTGCGGGACTGCTGGCCCACGAGGGACTGTTCTTTGAGCGGTTCAATCTTCATGTGATCGAATGCGACTGCGAGGTACAGCAGGATACACGCCTGACGACGCTGACAGAGTTGTCTGGCTGGATACAAGCCCTGACGCTGCATGGCGGTGGAGGCACAGACTTCCGCCCTGCGTTCCGGTATATCGACGGCCTGATTGAATCGGGTGAATTTGCGCATTTGCAGGGACTTTTGTATTTTTACCGACGGCTACGGCGTGTTTCCGGACGCGCCGCCTGCGTACCGGGCGATCTTCGTCATGCTGCAATACCGGTATGACGATATTGACCTGCCGCCGTGGGCGGAAAAGCTGGTTTTGGAAGCGGACAAGCCGAAAGGAGACGAAGCATGGATATAAAACAGGCAAAACAGGAGTTGCGGCAGACCATCCGCGCCTATACGGCCAGAACGGAGGACGGCCTGTGGCGCATACCGCGCGAAAAAGCAGCGGCCCGTTCTGCTCATGGGCCCGCCGGGTATCGGCAAAACGGCCATCCTGTCGCAGCTTGCGCAGGAGGAGCATGTCGGCCTCGTCTGCTATACCATGACGCACCACACGCGCCAGAGCGCGCTCGGCCTGCCAGTCATTGTTGACCGTACGGCGGCTGGGCGGCAGTACCGTGCGACGGAGTACACCATGAGCGAGATCATTGCCTCGGTCTACGAACAGATGGAGAAAACCGGACTGAAGACGGGAATCTTGTTCCTCGACGAGATCAACTGCGTCTCCGAGACGCTCATGCCCGCGATTTTGCAGATGCTGCAGAACAAGACCTTCGGCGTCCATGCGTTGCCGGAGGGGTGGATGATCGCGGCGGCAGGCAATCCGCCGCGCTATAACCAGTCCGCGCGAAGCTTTGATATGGCGACGCTCGACCGGGTGCGGCGCATTGATCTGGAGCCGAGCCTTGCCGTCTGGCAGGACTACGCTGCTGCACACGGTGTTCACCCGGCGGTACTGGCTTATCTCCGGCTGCATCCGGAGCACTTTTTCATCTGCGACGCGCAGCGCGCGGCGGGCAGCTTCGTAACGGCGCGCGGCTGGGAGGATTTGTCCGCGCTGCTGCTGACATACGAAGCACTCGGCTTTGCCTGCACGCAGACGCAGGTGCGGGAATATCTGCATGTAGCGGAAATTGCGGCGGGCTTCGCGGCGTTTTATGAACTCTACCGCCGGTTTGCTGCTTCGCTGCCGCTGGAGGCGCTTCTGCGCGGACAGACGGATGCGGGAACAGAGGCGCTGCGCGAACTGCCGTTTGAGGGGCGGCTGTCCGTCGTGGAATTTCTGCTGCACAGCCTGCAAACGCAGCTGCGCGCGATGGAGGACGCTTCCGCGCTCGCATTCAGCGCGGAAAGCTTTCTGAAAAGCATTCCAGCAGGGGAGGGGTACGCCGCCTGTGCGGAAAAGCAGCTGGAGAACCGCCGCGCGGCGCTTCAAATCCGTCGGGAATGCGGCGTGCTGTCCGCCGAAGACGAGCGGCGCGAGACGGCGTTTCTGACGCGTGTGGATGCCGCGCTTGCCGCGCGGTCAGACGCGGAGGCATTTGAAGCGGTGCGGCTTCTGGCAGAAACAAGCGGGACGGCAGCGGAGCAGAGCAGGCAGAATACACTTGCAGCGCTTGAAAACGGCCTGCGTTTTATCCACGAGACCTTTGGAAAGGAACAGGAACTCTGGATTCTGCTGCACGGCCTGCGAGAATGCGGCGCTGCGGCGTTTTTGCAGAAAGAAAACAGTGCAGTTTATCGGGAGTTGCTTTCCAACGCATCGCCGGAGGCTAGGGCCGCAGCACTGCGGGAGGAACTGAAACGGTAATACGCAGCAGAAGCTGTGACAGTCAAAGGCCGTTTCAGTGCGCCGACAAAATCGAATCACCACAGACAGGTATCTGTCCCTACAAACAGACCAGAGAATTGCAGCGCGCATCCCTCCTCAAGCGGGATGCGCGCTGCGTGTTTCTATGTGGGATTTGTGCATTATGCTCGATTTTAAGCGTTAAAGTCTCGTTAAGATTGAGCAGATTGCCTTTACTGCCTATCCGTTTTATGGTATATTGAATGCAATCTGAGGAATGTCCTCAAAAAAGAAAAGGAGATCTGTATGAAAGAAAAAGAAGAAACTCAGTCTGCCGGCATGGATATTTATTGGCATGCTTGCCGGTATCGTTGCCGGTCTTATCTTCGCGTTCGCCGGCCTCGGCGATTTCACCACGGAGTGGATCAAGCCCATCGGAACAATCTACGTCAACCTGCTGAAGTTCCTGGTCGTCCCGGTCGTCCTGTTCTCGATCGCTGACGGCGTCATCAGCCTGAAGGACCTCAAGCGCGTCGGTTCCGTCGGCCTGAAGACCTTCGTGTATTACATGATTACGACCGCGCTGGCCGTCGTTATCGGCCTCGTGCTGGTCAATCTCTTCAAGGGCAGCTTCACCCCGCTGCCGTCCGCAGATCTGGGCGCGCTGGAATATGAGGCGAAGGAAGCCCCGTCCGTCATGCAGGTCATCGTGAACATCTTCCCGTCCAACCTGCTCCAGCCGATGGTCTCCTCCGACATGCTGCCGGTCATCGTCACCGCCATTTTCCTCGGCGCGGGCGTTCTGGCCGCTGGCGAAAAGGGCCAGAAGATCGCTGAGCTCATCAACTGCGGCGAAGAAGTCATCATGCAGATCATGATGATGATCATTAAGTTTACTCCAATCGGCGTGTTCTGCCTCATGACCAACGTCGTCGCTGTCAACGGTGCCGACATCATCGGCAAGCTGGCACTCATCATCGGTGTTGCGTACCTCGGTTATATCGTCCATGTCGTGGTCGTCTATGGCCTGTCCGTCAAGTTCCTGTCCAAGATGAACCCCATCAAGTTCTTCAAGGGACTGGCTCCGGCCATGATCACTGCATTCACCACCACGTCCTCCAACGCGACCCTGCCCGTCAACATTGAGTGCTGCAACAAGATGGGCGCGGAGCCTGAGATCAGCGCCTTCGTCCTGCCGCTTGGCGCGACGATCAACATGGACGGCACGGCCATCTATCAGGCTGTCTGCGCAGTCTTCATCGCCTGCTGCTATGGCGTTCAGCTGACGCTCGGCGATATGGCCATGATCGTTCTGACTGCGACCCTCGCCTCCGTCGGCACGGCCGGCGTTTCCGGTGCCGGCATGATCATGCTGGCGATGGTTCTGACCCAGGTTGGTCTGCCGGTTGAGGGCATTGCAATCATCGCGGGCGTTGACAAGATCTTCGACATGGGCCGCACGACGCTGAACATCACCGGCGACGCGACCTGCGCCCTGTTCATCTCCCGCCTCGAGCGCGAGAAGGCCGCCAAGAAGGCTGCCAAGGCTGCAAAATAACTCCGCTTTTTCAAAACCGCTCCCCCGGGCATCCGGGGGAGCGGTTTTGTGGTTCTTTGGGTTCGGTATAAAAGAAACCAGAGCGGGGCGCTGTTATACGCTGCCGGAATCCGGAGGTTCCGGTGCGCCGTCCGGTTTTTCCGGGGGCGTGCTGCCGTCCGGAGGCTCCGGCATGGATGTGCCGTCCGGCTTTTCAGGCGGCGTGCCGCCATCGGGTGGTGGGGCGGTGTTTCGCTGTTTGGCATGTCAGAGGGGACTTCTCCGTTCGGGTCAAAGCCGCCCGGTCTGCCGCCCGGCATGCCGCCGAAGCCGGACTGGCTCTCGCCTGTCTGTGCCTCAGCAGTTCCGGCGTTTTCACCATCGGACAGGAGCGTATAGCTTCCGTCCTCCGTCAGTTCGGGCGAGGAATAGAAGACGAAGCGCGCGCTGCACGGCGCTTCCATGCTGAAAAGCGTATCCGTTTCATCCCAAATGGCAAGCGTACTGCCGTTTGAAATGAGCGCGTCCGCGCCTCCGCCGCGCGGCTGCATACTGCCGGACTGGCCAAAGGTCACATATGGCTGCGAGATGGAAAGCTTCATGCCCATGCCCGCGCTGCCACCGGCAGCCAAAACAGTTCCGCCGGTGATGGTGATCGTTCCGTCAGCATCAAGCGGCTGATTGTCTGCCGTGTTCGCCGTCCAGACGCAAATGGTGCCGCCGGAGATAGTCATGGTGCCGTTGGAGTCAAAGCCGTCGCCGTCCGTCGTATAGGCGTTGATCGTACCGCCGGAGAGATTCATGGAGAAATCGAAGCCGGTCAGATCGGAATTAGCTGCATTCAGACAGTCGTCCGAGGCGCGGATGCGAATGTCGCCCGAGGCGACGTTCAGCGTGGCAGCCTCCAGTCCCTCATAGCAGTCTGTGATCGAGATCGCAGGCCCGTCCGTGCCCTCCGCGCCGATCTGCAGCGTGTAGTCGCAGTGGATCGCGTCGTCTGCGGCGGAAATGGTCAGCTCGCCGCTTTCGATCGTCAGCAGCTGCCCGGCGTTGATCGCGTCGTTGACTGGCGCATGGATCGTCAGCGTCAACTCCCGGATGGTGAGGCTGGCTTCGCCGTCTTCGTCTGTCGAAGCGCCGGATTTGATCCCATTTTTGCCGTTGGCGGTGAGCGTGAGCGAACCGGTTCCGCAGAGCGTCACCTGGGAGCCGTCCTTGCATTTGAGAACGGCGTTTTCTGCGTTCTCGTTCGCGGGGTATGTGTCGCCGTTGTTCTGTTCGCTGTCGGAAAGCGCATTGACCGTTCCAGCAGCCGCCTCGATCGTGACCTGCGAGGATTTGCCGCAGGTAATAGGTGCAGTGTCCGTACTCGTGAGCGTCAGATTGTCCAAAATCAGCGTCACGTCCGTTGTGCCCTTCTTGATTGTGACGGAGCCGTCAGCGCAGCTCCCGGACAGGCGGCAAACGCCGCTTTCGGAAACGGTCAGCGCCGTCCCATCCGCTTCACAGCCGCTGCCGGAGACGGAGGCGGCTTCATCTGTAAACTGAATGATTGTTTCCGTGCCGTCCGACACAGAGGATGCGGTTGTTTCCTGTGCGTCGGACAATTCATCCGTCTGCGCGGAAGCGCCGGTGTCTGTCGGGGCTGCCGTGCAGGCGCACAGGCCGCACATAAGGCTTAAGACCAGAAGCAGCAGAAAAATACGATGTTTCATCATGCTCATCACGTCCTTTCTGCTGTGAGTATACAGGACGCACCTAAAGAATACTTAAAAGTAATCCTCAATATAAAGCGGCTTGCGGAAAAAGACGCAGTCAAGCGGCGCGGATTCGTGGAACACTTCGAGGCCGGGGAAATACTGCCGCGCCTCTGAAAAATCGCACACGCCGCACAGCAGCGCGGAGAACGTGCTGATCTCCGATTCTGCATCCGGCTGCGTATCTGAGCGGCTGACAGAAATGGCCCGCCCGTTTTCAAACTGGACGGCAAAGCACGCATTGTTTTCCTCGATCTGCGCGTCATGCAGCCGGAGCGTGGCGCTTCCGCTGCCGAGGTAGCGCGCGGCGCGGAGCGCCCGCCTCCGCGTTCACCACACGCACCATACCGGCGCTTTGCAGTTCCCATCGCACCGCGCCGAGCGAACATTCCGGCAGCAGGTACTGCATGGCTGTGCAGCATGGGAGCGGGAATTTGACAAAGCGGTGGTCGGAAGCAAAGCGCGAGAACAGGTGCATAAGCGCTGCGAAGCCGTCTTTTCCGGAAAAGCGGAGGCGGGAGCAGACAAGATTCCGCCCGTTCGGCTCGTCCTGCTTTTTGAACGCCGCATAACCGAGCGGTTCACCGGCTGCTGAGAACGCGGCATATATAAATTCCTGCTTTGATGCGGGCGCTGCCGAAAGAAGCCAGCGGTAGTCTGCCTCTGCGTGCTGAACCATCATGTTATACTGCGCTTCCCACCTCTCATCGAGCTGCCGGATAGCGGGCAGCAGCATATCGCCGCCTCGTGCAAGCCGGAACGAGCCGGAAAACTCCGCCGGGCGCAGCTGCCGCAGGTCAAGAACGGCCAGATACCGCTGTACACAGCTTTCATAGCCAAATTTCCGGTAATACGCTGTAGAGAACGGATAGAGATAGGAAAAGACATAGCCTTCGCGGTACAGAATGGGCAGCGCTTTCTGAAAACAGGCGCGGATACCGCCCGCGCGGCGGTACTGCGGCAGAGATGCCACGCCGCCGATTCCGCCCATTTTGTAGCGATCGCCGTCAAACTGCACCCGATAGTCTGTCACATAGACTGTGCTCATCATCTCTCCGCTTTCCTCGTCAAACGCGGCCCAGATGCAAGGATTTTCCGCAAACGGTGTCAGATCGTTCGGATCAAACGGCGATTCAAAAGCAATGGCAAACAGCTGCGCGGACTGAAGCCGCTCTTCCTTTGTGATGGGGCGTACAAGCATATGCAATGATCCTCCTGTTTCAAAACTGTAAGTGCATGAAAAAAGCAAACAAAAGACGGATGCAGTTTGTAGGGTGACACTCTGCTCCGCCCGGCAATATGTACCGTTTTTTCGGAAATCTTCGGCAAATTCGCAACATCTCAACGGGCCGATGTGGGCATCGGCCCCTACAAACGCGCAGGCAGAATTTCTGTCAGTTTCGCATAAGCCTGACCACAGTATACCATACTTCCCCCATTCGCGCAAAGAGCCCCTGCGGATATCCTTGCTTTTTTTTGCCCGTTGTTGTCGATGTCGGACAGAGCCGTTGCATGCGAAAAGCAGGGCGTCTATAATCGAATCAGAATAAACGAAAAAAGGAGGGCGGAATCGGTGCGGCAGGCTGTTTTATACTTTGCAAACTGGAATCTGAACCGAAGACCGGCGCGGAAGGGCGAGGTCTGCGCGCTGCCGTGGGACTGCGCGACGTATCTCAATCACGCGTTCTGGGCGCTTGAACCGGCGGAAGGGAAACAGGAGTCGTCGTTTGCCCGCCGTGCCGCGAAAAAAAACGCGCGGACTGCCTGGCGCATCGTCTCTCTGCACCCGGAGTGCGACACGGATGACGCATCGCCCAGCGTAATCGCGCCGGGGCTGCCGCGCAATCACTTTGCGCAGTACGCGGCGATGCACAAAAACTATCCGGCAGTGAAAATTCTACTTTCCATCGGCGGTTGGACACGCTGCGGGTATTTTTCCGAAATGGCGTACACAAAGGGAGGGGCGCGCGGACTTTATCGAGCACTGCCTTGCGCTTCTGAGCCGGTACGAATGGCTGGCCGGATTTGACATCGACTGGGAATATCCCGCCTGCGAGCGGAAGGGAAACCCTGCCGACCCAGACGGCGACGAAGGCTGCTGCGTCTTTGGAACGGAAACGGAGGACCGGGAGAATTTTGTCCTGCTGCTTGCAGAACTCCGCGCCGCCATGGATGACGCCTTTGGAACAGGAACAAAAGCACTGACGGCCTGCGCCTCCGGCGCGCCGGATACGCTTGCACGGCAGGACTGGGCAGGCGCTGCGCAGTACCTCGACCTCATCAACCTTATGACCTACGATCTATGCGGCTGCTGGGCAGGCGTCAGCGGCCACGCCTCAAGCGCAGCGCAGGCGAAAAATCGCCGTACAGTGCATATTGGCGCAGGGTGTCGCGTCCGGAAAGGTCTGCATCGGTTCGCCATTTTACTGCACGGCCATGCGCCTGCGGGAAAAACCTGTGTCTATACAGGCAGCGCTCGGCGCTCCCGTCGAGCAGGAGCGGCCGACGTGGGATACGCTTGCGCAGGAGGATTTATTGGAACTTCTGCAGACGCCCGGCTGGCACAGCGCCTATGACGCGCGGGCAGGCGGCGCGTATCTTGTCTACGACGGGACGGATAAAACATTCAACCGCTGGTTTTTATCGGTGGAGACGGCACGCTCACTCGGGCAGAAGCTTGACCTCATCCGTAATGCGGACTTGGCCGGGATTATTGTCTGGGAAGCAAGCCTCGATACGAAGAATCATTCCTTCGCCGCGCAGCTGCGCGATACATTATTGAGATAAGGTGGGAGAAGCTATGCAGTACGGCCATTTTGACAACCAAAGCCGCGAATATGTGATCGACCGTGTCGATTTGCCCGTTTCTTGGACAAATTACATCGGTGTCGGCGATATGTATGGCGTGTTCAATCACACGGCAGGCGGCTATCTTCTGTACCGTTCGCCGGAATATCACCGCATCACGCGCTTCCGGCCGAACGGCGTGCCGATGGACGGCCCAGGGCATTATATTTACATCCGCGACAATGATACCGGCGATTACTGGTCTGTTTCGTGGCAGCCGGTGGGGAAGGACAAAAGTTCTATTCCTGCCGCCATGGACTGAGTTATGTGAAATACCTCTGCGATTACAGCGCGATTCATGCCGAGCAGAAGCTGTTCGTCGCCATGGATGAGCCGATCGAACTCTGGGACATCAGGCTCCGCAACGACTCAGGTATCCCACGGAATCTGTCCGTCTTTTCCTATCTGGAATTCAGCTTCCACCAGGTGGAGATGGACAACAAGAACTTCCAGATGAGTCTGTACGCCTCCGGAAGCCGATATGAAGTCGGCGTGATCGAAAACGATCTGTATTATGAAGAAAATGGATTCCAGTTTTTTGCGTCCGATTTTACCCCCTGACGGTTACGCCTGTCTGCGTGACCGCTTTCGGCCCGTACCGCACGGAGCGCGATCCTCTCGCGGTTGAGACAGGCATATGTGAAATTCCCGGCCAGAAGGGCGGAAACCACTGCGGTGTGCTGCAAAAAACGTGACGCTTGCGCCCGGGGAGGAAGCGCGGCTTCTATTCCTGCTTGGCGAGGGTGATCTCGAGGCCGGAAAAGCGGCTAAGACCCGCTGGACACCGGAAAAGGCGGATGAGGACTTTTCACGCCTTGCAGAATTCTGGGATAAGAAGCTTTCCTGCCTGCAGGTCAGCACGCCGAACGAGGGCATGAACACCGAGCTGAACATCTGGAACCTGTATCAGAGCGAGATCAACGTCATGTTCTCCCGGTTCACCTCGTTCATTGAGGTCGGCGGGCGCGTTGGCCTCGGCTACCGCGACACGGCGCAGGACGCGATGATGGTTCCGCACTCAAACCCTCGAAAAATGCCGCAGCCGCCTTGTCGAACTCCTGCGGGCGTTGACGAAGGAGGGCTACGGCCTGCACCTGTTCGAGCCCCGCTGGTTTGAAAAGGACGCGCCGCAGCAGTCGTTCAAATCGCCCACGGTCATTCCGACACCGGATAAGAGCCAGATTGTCCACGGTCTAAAGGACGCATGCGCGGACGATGCGCTCTGGCTCGTCCCGGCTGTTGTACAGTATGTCAAGGAGACGGGGAACGTTCCTTCCTCGACGAGCCTGTGACCTATGCTGACGGCGGCGAGGGAGACGGTCTACCGGCATCTGATGCGCATTCTTGATTTCTCTGCCCGACAGGTGGGGACGCACGGGATCTGCAAGGGTCTGCGCGCCGATTGGAACGACTGCCTGAATCTCGGCGGCGGCGAAAGTGCCATGGTAAGTTTTTTTGCATATTTGGGCACTGGACAATTTTGTGCAGTTGGCCAATCGCCTTGGGCGTACGGTCGATGCGGCGCGCTATGAAAAACTCCGCCAATCCGTCACGAAAACCTGTGAAAGCGTCCTCTGGGACGGAAAATGGTATATCCGCGGCATCACCGCCGACGGCCGAAAAATCGGCACGCAGCAGGATACCGAGGGCCGCGTCCATATGGAGAGCAACACTTGGGCGGTTCTGTCCGGTGCGGCCAGCCGGGAACGAGGGCTTTCCGCCATGGATGCGGTAGACGAATATCTCTATACGCCTTGGGGCCTGATGCTGAACGCGCCGTGCTTTACAAAGCCGGACGATGCCATCGGCTTTGTCACTCGCGTTTATCCCGGCCTCAAGGAAAACGGTTCTGTGTTCAGCCACCCGAATCCGTGGGCATGGTGTGCCGAGGCAAAGCTGGGCAGGGGAGACAGGGCTATGAAGTTCTATAACGCGCTTTGCCCTGCGCTGCAAAACGATAAAATCGAAACACGCAAAGCCGAGCCTTATACCTACTGCCAGTTCATCTCCGGTAAGGCGCACACAACCTACGGCGAGGCGCACCACCCGTTCATGACAGGCTCGTCTGGCTGGGCATATTATGCCGCGACGCAGTATCTGCTCGGCGTGCAGCCGGACTTTGACTGCCTGCGCGTCAACCCGTGTATCCCGGCGGACTGGAAGGAATTCACCGTCGTGCGCCGTTGGCGCGGCGCGGAGTATTATATTCATGTTACGAACCCGGACAGTGTGCAGAAGGGCGTCAGGAAAATTCTGATAAGCGGCAGACCGGTCGAGGCGCTGCCGGTGCTGCCTGCGGGCAGCGTGTGCCATGCGGAAGTTATCATGGGAGGGGCAAACAGATGATTCATTTCGGTACCGGCGGCTGGAGAGCCGTCATTGCGGACGAATTCACCAAGGCGAACATCCGCCTGCTCATCGCGGGCCTTTGCAGCCTCATGCACAAGGAGGGACACGACGGCGCGGAGATCTGCGTCGGCTATGACCGGAGGTTTTATCCAAGGAATCCGCCCACTGGGCGGCGGAGGTCATGGCGGGCTATGGCTTCCGGCCCTATGTCATCAATCGTTCCTCGCCAACGCCGCTCATGATGTTCATGGTCAAAAAACGCGTCATGCCCTATGGCATCGCAGTCACGGCCAGCCATAACCCGGCCATCTATAACGGCATCAAGGTCTTCACCGCCGGCGGCCGGGACGCGGACCGCACCGTCACGGACAAAATCGAGTCCGAGATCGCCCAAATTGACCCGGACAAAATTCAATCCATGGACTATGACGCCGCCGTCGCGGCAGGCATGATCACCGAGCACAACCCGACGAACGAATATATCGACAGCATTCTGTCCGCCATCGACGTCGAGGCCATCAAGAACGCGCAGCTGCGCATCGCGCTCGACCCCATGTACGGCGTCAGCCAGACGAGCTTGAGCATGATCCTCATGACCTGCCGCTGCGATCTCGAGATCATCCACGACCGCCACGACACACTCTTCGGCGGAAAGCTTCCTGCGCCGAATGAAGACACGCTCGGTCCGCTTGCGGCGGTCGTTATGGACCGGTACCGCTGTGATCTCGGCATTGCAACCGACGGTGACGCCGACCGACTCGGCGTGATCGACGATCAGGGCCAATTCGTCCACCCGAATAAGCTGCTCGTACTGCTCTATTATTACCTCGTCAAATACCGCGGCTGGCAGGGCCCCTGCGTACGCAACAATTCCACGACCGTCCTGCTCGACCGCGTCGCGGCGGGACTGGGGCAGAAATGCTATGAGGTTCCTGTCGGCTTCAAGTGGGTGTCGGCCAAAATGACGGAGACGAATGCCATCATCGGCGGCGAATCGTCCGGTGGTCTTGCCGTTCGGGGGGCATATCTCCGGCAAGGATGGAATCTACGCTGCCACGCTGCTCGTCGAGATGCTGGCCGTGACCGGCAAGAAGCTTTCCGCGCTCTACCGTGAGATCGAGGCGCAGTACGGCGCACTCAGCTATGCCGAGGCGTCCTTCACCATGACCCCGGCCCGCAAGCTTGCGCTTCAGCAATATCTGTTTGAACAGCACGCCTGCCCGGAATTTGAATGCGTTGACCACATCAGCCGCGAGGACGGCTGCAAGGTCTATTTTACGGACGGCAGCTGGGTCATTTGCCGCTTCTCCGGCACAGAACCGCTTCTACGCATGGCCGCCGAGGCCGAGACAGATGAAAAAGCCCAGTCCTATATCCGGACATGGAAAGCTTTCCTGTCGCTCTGAACATAAAACTGACCAACCTCCCTTACCGCGCAGGACACGGCAGGGGAGGTTTTGCTGCTGCTGCTGGGGATTTTGAAAAAGAGGACTTGATAAATTAAATACATTTAACTATAATTCATAACTCGGTTATGAAACGAGGAATCCGATATGAAAGAGAAAAGCCCGGTCCAGCGAATCTGGGAGTTGGGCGAAGCGGATCATTGCGCTGCTGCTGGCAGGCGAAACGGCGTTCAGCATCTATGCGCCATGGCTTGCGGCGGCATTGTGCGGGCATCTGCTCCGCACTGCGCTGTATAACGGTGCGCTGTCCGTCTCCCACCAGGCGACGTTCCGCATTCTCAAAACCATCCGACAGAAGCTGCTTGCCAAGCTGCCGAAGCTTCCGCTCGGAACAGTCGTGGACACGGCCAGCGGCAAACTCAAGCAGATCATTGTCGATCAGGTGGACAGCATGGAGACGACGCTGGCGCACCTGTTCCCGGAAATGACGGCCAACATCACGGCTCCGGTTTTGACGCTTGTCTATCTGTTTGTGCTTGATTGACGTCTGGCGCTGCTGTCGCTCGCGGTGTTTCCCATTGCGTTCGTGTTCATGATGTCAGTCATGGGCGGCTATGCGAAGGACTACGAGGGCGCAGTGCAGGCAACCAACGAGATGAGCAGTTCCATGATCGAATACATCAACGGCATTGAAGTCATCAAGGCGTTCAATCAGGGGAAGACCTCCTATGCGCGGCTGGCGGAGAAGGTGCGGGCGAGCGCGCAGTATTATTTCGACTGGATGCGCCGCAGCCAGCTTGGCATGTCTATGGCTTACGCCTTCTTTCCGGCGCAGATGCTCACGGTTCTGCCGTTCGGATGGCTGTTCTACACGCACGGCACGCTGAGCATCGGAACCTTCCTCACAGTCATCATTGATCCTGAAAACGAGGCGGTCATCCAGAAGGCAGTGGCGCGGCTGGTGGCGGACAAAACGGTTACAGACATAGAAGCAGTCTGTATGATACTTGCGAGAGGGAGTATCTTGTCCTCCCGCAGAGAACAAGACCAAAGAAACAGGTGGAGGGCCGACAAGAATTGTCGGCCCTCTCAGTCTGTCAAAAAACCATTGTTTTCCTATTTTTTGTGTAGGGTTTCCGAGGCTGGCGTAGAGGCGGACGCCTCTGTCTTCCCGATGAGCAGCCGTGAATTCTCGCAGTACTCTGTAGGGGCTGATGCCTACATCGGCCCGCCTGGAAGTTGCGAATTCGCCGCAGATTACCGTAAAAACGGTGCAATCTGCCGGGTCGATGTAGGCATCGACCCCTACACCGAAACGGGCAGTGCATGCGTATGTGCCGCAGCTTTTCGCAAAAATCAGCTGCACTCTGCCGGGCGGACAGAGTCGTCCACCCATACGAAGCAGAACGATATCGATCGTGATCGGACTTTTTGACACGCTGTACGGAAATTCGGCGTGCTGCAATGACAACTGACGCTAAAACAGGTCCAGCATCGCATCCAGATAGATCTCCTCGCGCACGCGCAGCTGATAGTCCGGTTTTGTCAGATAGTAGAGCAGAAACTCGAGAATTATGGCGCTGCCAAGACCGCGGCCTTCCAGCTTGAAGTTGGAAAAACCCAGGGGAAGATAGACTGTTTGAATATCGCGGACGCTGAAAAGCCGGGGTTTTCCATTGCCCGGGAAAAACGGTAGCCATTCGCTGAACCCGGCGCAGTACAGCGGTGCGGTGCATGCTCTCCGAGATTTTTTCGGCTGACAGCCTCGTAACAGGCCTTCCGGTCCTTGCAGCCGAACCAGCAGCATTCGTTGCACAGAAATTCCACCTTGCCCTTCAGCGGCTGCGGCAGTGTAAGAAGCTGGTCAAACGCCTTGTTCAACCGGAAATCCGGCACGACGAAACGGAAGGCTTCGCGCTCCAACTCCTGACGAAGCTGGGAAAAATCGGTCAGCACTTTGGTCGTGGAAGAAATGAAGTAGAACTGCGGATAGGCGGCGCGCAGATAGTCCAGCAGCAGGTCGGAATGGACGATCACACCGTTCTGCGGACCGTCTGCCTCCGAAAACAGACGGCAGAGTGCATTGCAGACCGAATCTGCGAGATGCGCCTTGGTCAAAAGAGAATTGCTGAACGTCAGGCGGGCGGAAAGACCGTATTCCTGCGTCAGCGCCAGAACTGCGTGCGGATCCTGATTGCCGCAGCCTACGCGCCCGCCGCCCCAAAGGCAGCCTTCCGGCGCACCGTAAATCGAGGCAATCTCGCACCAGTCGTAAAAATACTCCCGATGCGTCCGGTAAAGCGGCAGAAAGACGCGATAAAAGTCATAAAATTCAAACAGGCCGGGAAGATGAAACTGTGCGCGCTTCGCTTCGTTCATAGGTCTGGCCTCCTGTACTTAAAGCCCCGGTTTCCATGTGGAAACCGGGGCATTGTGCATAATGGGATAGGGGAGCGATTAAGCCTCTTCCTCTTCCTTCTTGGCGTCTTCGATGATCTTGGCCTGGTTCATCTGCGGGACTTCCTCGTAGCGGACGAACTTGAGCGTGTAGCTGCCGCGGCCCTGGCTCATGGCGCGCAGGTCGATGGAATAGGTGGTCATTTCGCCGATGGGGACTTCCGCCTCAACGATCTGATAGCCGGGGTTCTCGGGATCGGGGTTCATGCCCATGACGCGGCCGCGGCGCTTGTTGAGGTCGCCGATGACGTCGCCCATGTTGCCGTCAGGGATGAGAACCTGAGTTCGCCGATCGGCTCGAGCAGGGTCGGGCCGGCAGTGGGCAGGCCTTCCTTGTAGGCGATGCCGGCAGCGGTCTGGAACGCCATATCAGAGGAATCGACGGGATGGTAGGAACCGAAGTACAGCGTGGCCTTCAGGAACACGACCGGATAACCGGCCAGAACGCCCTTGCCGACGCAGTTGCGCAGGCCCTTTTCAACGGACGGGATGAAGTTCTTCGGCACGCAGCCGCCGACCGTCTCGTCCGCGAAGATCATCTCTTCGGACTCGGACTGCGGCTCGAAGCGGATGTAAACATCGCCGAACTGGCCGTGACCGCCGGACTGCTTCTTGTGACGGCCGTGGATCTCGACCTTCTTCTTGATCGTCTCGCGGTACGCGATCTTGGCGGGCTTGAGAACAGCCTCGACCTTATACTTGCTCTGGAGCTTTGCCATGAGGACGGACAACTGCATATCGCCGACGCCGGCAATGATGAGCTCCTTGGTTTCGGGATCGTTGCCGTAGGTGAAGGACTCGTCTTCTTCCTTCAGCTTGACAAGGCCGTTGGCGATCTTGTCTTCGGTGCCCTTGACCTTGGCGTAGACAGCCATCTTATACATCGGCTCGTCGTAGGTCATGCCCTTGATGCGGACGGTCTTGCCCGGCATGCCGAGGGTGTCGCCGGTCTTGACGGAGGCGAGCTTCGTAAAGACGCCGATGTCGCCGCAGCAGACCTTGGAGGTCTTGGTGTTGTCCTTGCCCTTCGGGGAAGAACATGTTGCCGAGCTTTTCGGAATCGCCGGTGCGGGCGTTGACGACGGTAAGGGTGTCTTCCATGTCGCCGGAAATGACCTTGAAATAGGAGTTCTTGCCGTACTGGTCAGCCAGCGTGTTGAACACGAACGCCATCGGGCTGCCGTTCGGGGCGAGCTTGAACTCGGACTCGGTGCCGTCCTCGTCAACCTGCGTCATGGGCTTGCCCTCGAGAGGATTCGGTGCATACTTGACGAGGTTCGCCAGCAGGTTGGTGGTGCCGAGGCCGGTGTAGGCGCAGCCGCAAAGACCGGGGTCACGCTGCGCTCACGGATGCCGGCCTCGATGCCGGTTTGGAGTTCTTCGGCGGTAAACGGCTCTTCCATGAAGAACTTCTCCATGAGGGCCTCGTCAGTCTCTGCGACCTGCTCGTTGAGCTCGGCCATGTATTCTTCAATCTTATCGCCGGCGTCTGCGGGCAGGGGGATTTCCTTGCCGTTTGCGTCATAGGCTTTTTTCTCAATCAAGTCAACCAGACCGACAGCCGTTTCACCCTGCATAATGGGGAAGGTAAACGGAATGACGGAAGCGCCGAACATCTCGCGCAGGGAATCGAGAACGTTGAAGAAGTTGGCATGCTCTTCATCCAGCTTGGAGACATAGAACATGGCGGGAAGATTGGCCTTGGCAAGATACTTCCAGCCCTTTTCAGTACCGACGCCGATGCCGCTCTTTGCGGTCAGGCAGATGAGGCCCGCGTCAACTACGCGCAGGGACTGCACGATCTGACCGGCAAAGTCAAAATAACCCGGGTTGTCGATCACGTTGAGTTTGCACTTGTTATATTCAACGGGAATGACGGAAGAAGAAATGGAATACTGTCTCTTCTTCTCTTCGTCGTCAAAGTCAGAAACAGTGGTGCCATCGGCACGCTTGCCCAGACGGGTGATCGCCTTGGTGGTGAACAGCATGCTCTCGCAAAGAGCGGATTTGCCGTCGCCGCCATGGCCAAGCAGGCAGATGTTGCGAATGTCATTGGCAGTATAGCCCATAGTAAAAAATACTCCTTTCTCCAGACGGAACGCAAGACGGCGCGCTCCGCCCCTCGGCAGTTCTCATTTCGCCGACTCTTAAATTCCATTATATACGAATCTCCATAGGATTGCAATTAGAATCTTGTCAAATCCCATGAAAATCTGCGATTTTTCATGCGCACTTATGCGCGGCCCGCTAAAAGACCGGCCAGAAGCCCCGGAAGGAGCCACAAAACCGTGTACAGAAACAGGTTCCAGCACGACGCGGCGAGATCTGCGCCGAGGAACGTCAGCACAAACATCAGGCTCACGCCGAGCACGCTTCCCGCGATGGCGACGCAGATGGACAAAATCGCCGTGCCGCGCAGACCACGCGCCGCGACGACGCTTCCTGCGAAGCTTGCGAAGCTGCTGCGGGCCATGAGCGCACCCTTGTTTTCCGGCGCACACGGCACCGGGTTCGGAGAGGGCTGCGCGCTCTTCTACAATGGGGAATTCGATATGCTCGGGCGGGATTTTATAGCGCTGCTTTAAAAATTGCGGCGTGATCATAAAATCGCGCGTGGCCAGCACCGGCACAAGCGCGCCTGCGCGCAGAACGGAGGCAAGTCCTGCCCGAACGGATTCTGCCGGGGGCATAATTGAGCGCAAAGACGGCGGCAAGTTCGCCGTTAACGGACAGATAGACCGCCTGCTTGAGCCGCGTTCCCTCCGGGACGCGTACGCGCATCAGCTTCATAAACGCGATCGAGCCCATCAGAACGACATCTCCCCGGATCGTCGCGCCGAGACCGCCGCTTTCATACCGGCGGAAGGTATCGACGGAATAGCGTCTGCCGTTCTGGTCGTGCATCATCTGTTCAAACAGCGGAGCAAGACCGCTGCCTGCTGTCTGCACGACGGCGTTGGCATAGCCGATGACCATGGGCGCGGGGCGGCTGCCGTAAAGCTTCATGCCGCCCTGTGTCACATTCTGCGGCGGGAACAGATCTGCATCTTCAATGATCAGGCCGGCCTCGCCGGACAGAATCCGCGCGCCCTGCCAGCCTGCGACGGCTGCGCCGATGCGGTACAGTTTTTTGGCAAACGTGGAAAACGGTTTTGCATAGGCGATGAGGATGCCGGCGGGGAAACCAGCCAGCAGCATGGCTGTCCACGACCAGAGAAAACTCTTGCCGCCGCGCATCGCGGTCAGGACGGATAACACGAGCGTTACCGCCGTCATAACAGGCGTGTAGAAGCGCATGATGCGGCTGCCTGCGTCCGGCATTTCCAGCTGGACGGCAAACTGCTCGGCGTCGCCCGGAGCGCGGAAGATGCAGTCGTAGCCGTGCCACGCCTTTTCCTCCCGCACGGCGGCGACCGGATCTTCCATATTGCCTGCCGCGCGCAGCGATCTGCGCCGTGCCTCATATAATAAGCTCCGCCCCCACAGGGCGAGCAGCAGCAGAATCGACGCGACCGTGCAGAACGGTGTTCGGCCCTGCAGGACGGCAAAAAATGCGTCGACGATCACGGCACAGAGCACCACGAACAGCATGCTGGTTTGATCGAACCGCAGGCGCAGCGCCTGCACCACGCCGGACAGGCAGATATCATAGCTTAAAAGTGCCTGCGCAAGCAGAAGTCCCAGCATAATCGCGGAAAACACCTGTGAATAACTGCTGAAATCCCCCACAATGACGGAGGTCGATAAGACCAGCAGCAAAATCGACGCCAGACAGGTCAGCACGCTCAGCAGCAGGCGCAGCCGCACGCTGGAGGCGGCAGAATAGAACTGATACGCGGCTTCCAGCGAGGGAAAAACGTGCTCAGGCTGCTCGGCGGCGCGCTTTTTCCGGGCCTCTTTTTTTTGAAAGCGTTCAAGCTGCCGGCGGCGTTTTTCGGCCTGCCGTTTTTCGCGGCGCTCGGCACGGGCGCGCTCCCGCGCTTCCTTGGGATCTGCTGCGGCAGGCTCCGGATCCGGTTCACCCTGGTAGGTCCAGACGGTAGGGCGCTCCGGCTCAGGCTCCTTTTGCGTATGGACGGGCGCAAAGCGAATGGTGTCAGCCGCTTCCTCGTCAGACGGTGTCTGCGCATCGGGCGGGCGGTCGGCAGGTGTGGCAAGCCGGACAGTCTCACCCGGCTCGGTCTTCGGTTCCTCACGCTTTGTCCAGCCGCCGAATTCGTTCATAATTTCCTCGAGCGAGTATTCCGGCTCCTCTTGCTCCGCGGGCGTCTTGTTCAGTTGTGCTTCGTCCTCAGGACGCCTGGTTGGTTCCATAGTGTGCTCCATGTTTTGTGAATCTACCATACTCGCTTTGTAGGGGCCGATGCCCACATCGGCCCGGCAGGATGGGCCGCTTTTACGGAACTCTTCGGCAAAGTCGTGGCTGCCTCACGGGCCGATGTAGGCATCGGTCCCTACAACGAAACAGGCGGGTGCTTGCGGATTTGCTATGAGGGTCCAAAAGCTGCCTGCTGTGCGGGCGGACAGAGTCGTCCGTTCGGAAAGATGGCTTTATCCCCGCTGCCGGACAGCCTCGTACAATAAAATTGCGGCGGCGTTCGACGCGTTGAGGGATGAAATGCGGCCGCGCATGGGAATACTGACTTTAAAGTCGCACGCTTCGGCGACAAGGCGGCTCATGCCGTCGCCCTCGTTGCCGATGACGATAGCGGCCGGGCCCTTGAGATCGGCCTGATAGAGCGCCGTATCGCCGTCTGCCGCCGTGCCGAAGACCCAAACGCCGGCTTTCTGCAACTCGCGGATGGCACTGACCAGATTGACCACACGCGCCACCGGCAGATATTCCAGTGCACCTGCCGAGGCCTTGCCCACAACGGCGGTCAGGCCGACGCTGCGGCGCTTCGGAATGATCACGCCGTGCGCACCTGCGCATTCCGCCGTGCGGATGATCGCGCCCAGATTGTGCGGGTCGGAAAGTTCGTCGCAGATGACGATCAGCGGGGCCTCGCCCCTGTTTTTCGCGTTTTCGAGGATCTCCTCGACCGTCGCGTAGGCATGCGCCGCGACCATGGCGATCACGCCCTGATGCGCGCCCGTGGCCGAAAAGCTGGTCGAGCTTGCGCCGGTCTGTTTCAACGACGGCGGCGCCGGCTTCTCGCCATGGCGGCCAGCCGGGAAAGCGCGCGGTCTGTTTCTCCGGCAGCGATGTAAAGCTTGTCGATGGGGCGGCCTGCGGCAAGCGCCTCCTGTACGGCGTTGCGGCCCTCGAGCATATTTTCTGCATTCTCCGCAGGCTCCTGCGCACGGCGGACGGGCGGGCGGCGGTCGTTCCGGTTCCATTTTTTCTGTTCCATAGTTTCTCCAGCTTCCGATGTCATAATAATTCACAATATAGTATAACAGCTTCTTTCGGAAACCTCAATCCCAATCTCACAATTCACAGAAAATTTACCTGCCCGCCGCAGGTTCTTTCTTGTCAAATGGGGAATGGGTGTGATAAGATTTGTAACAGAAAATTCCCTACTAAAATTTCCCACGTTTTCACAGAAAGAAGGTGCGTTTTTTGAATAACGACCCAAAAACAAAAAGCCGCAGGACAATAAGCCGCAGAACGGCGACGATGGACGGCAGGGGCGCCGGATCGTATTCCTGATGGTCGCGGCGCTGATCGCGACGCTGCTTATCAATTCGCTCTATACGACCATTGCCAACGCGTATCTGTCGGAGATCACCTATAACGAGTTCCAGACGTATCTCGACAAGGATGAGATCGCCGAGCTGGAGTTCCAGTCCGACCGCATGGTCATCCTGACGCGCGACGAGGCCAAGAAGCCGTCGTCGCAGCAGCGGCTGTACTACACTGGCTATATCCCCAACGTTTCAAACGACGAGCTGAAGGCGCGGCTCGACGCGCAGGGCGTGGAATACAACACCGAGATCGTCGAGCAGGCCAGCCCCATCGTGACCTTTGTCGTCACATGGCTGCTGCCGGTCATCATCATGTATGCGCTGCTCAGCCTGCTGATGCGCAGCCTGTCGAAGAAAATGGGCGGCGGCATCGGCGGCATCGGCGGTATCGGCGAGAAGCGGCCAAGGTCTATATGGAAAAGTCCACCGGCGTCACGTTTGCCGACGTCGCCGGTCAGGACGAGGCCAAGGAATCGCTTGTCGAGATCATCGATTTCCTGCATAACCCGCAGAAATACGCCGCCATCGGCGCGAAGCTCCCCAAGGGCGCGCTGCTGGTCGGCCCTCCGGGCACCGGCAAGACGCTGCTGGCCAAGGCCGTCGCGGGTGAGGCGAACGTGCCGTTTTTCTCCATCTCCGGCTCTGATTTCGTGGAAATGTTCGTCGGCGTCGGCGCGAGCCGCGTGCGCGATCTGTTCCAGCAGGCGGCGAAGGTCGCTCCGGCCATCATTTTCATTGATGAGATCGACGCCATCGGCCGCACGAGAGATTCCAAATTCGGTGGCAACGACGAGCGCGAGCAGACACTTAACCAGCTGCTGGCCGAGATCGACGGCTTCGATTCAAGCAAGGGCGTCGTGATCCTGGCGGCGACAAACCGGCCTGAGATTCTCGACAAGGCACTGCTGCGTGCGGGCCGCTTTGACCGCCGCATCATCGTTGACCGGCCCAATCTCGCCGGACGTTACCAGACGCTGCGCGTCCACACGAAAAATATCAAGCTGGCCGAGGATGTCGACCTGCACAAGATTGCGCAGGCGACTGCGGGCGCGGTCGGTGCAGACCTTGCCAACCTCGTCAACGAGGCGGCGCTGCGCGCCGTGCGCATGGGGCGCAAGGTTGTCAACCAGCAGGATCTGCTGACGTCCTTTGAGCTTGTCATCGCGGGCACGGAGAAGAAGGGTACCGTTCTGACCGACACCGAAAAGCGCATCGTGTCCTATCATGAGGTTGGCCATGCGCTGGTTGCCGCGCTGCAGAAGCATTCGCAGCCTGTCTCCAAGATCACGATTGTCCCGCACACCTCCGGCGCACTGGGCTACACCATGCAGATGCCGGAGGAGGAAAAGTTCCTGTCCAGCAAAGAAGAGCTCATCGTCGAACTCCAGACCATGCTGGGCGGCCGCGCCGCCGAGCAGGTCGTCTTCGGTATTGCCACGACCGGTGCGTCGAACGACATTGAGCGCGCGACAGAACTGGCCCGTAAGATGGTCACGCAGTACGGCATGAGCGACCGGCTTGGCCTTATGGCGCTGTCCACTGTCTCAAATCCGTACCTCGACGGCAGCACGATGATGAACTGTGCCGATTCCACCTCCTCTGCAGCGGACGAAGAAATCCACAAGCTGCTCATGGACTGCTACGCGGATGCGAAAAACATCCTTGTCGAGCACCGTGCGCTGCTGGATGAGATTGCAATGTACCTGCTGAGCAAGGAGACCATCACGGGCGACGAATTCATGGCCTACGTCAATGCTGACAGCAAAAAACTGACGGATGGCAGTGAGGCAGAGGAAGCGCCCGAGCAGGATGAAGCACCGTCGGAAACCGATTGAACCAATCGCGCCCCTGTTTCCCCAAACAGGGGCGCAGCACGTTTTTCAGAGCGGCCTGTAGGGGCCGATGCCCACATCGGCCCGGCAGGATGTACCGATTTTATGAGAATCTTCGGCGAATCCGCAACATTTTTCGGGCCGACAGAGCCGCCGGCCCCTACATCAAAGGTTCAATCTTCTCATCCCTGTAGAGGCGGACGACTCTGTCCGCCCGCGGAATATACTGTTTTTACAGAATTCTTCGGCGAATTCGTAACTTCCCAGCGGGCCGATGTGGGCATCGGCCCCTACAGGGTGCTGCGCAAATTTGCGGCCGCCCATCGGGCGGAGCAGATCTGTCAAGCCCCTACAGGGGTTTACCGAAAGCGCGAGATAGGGATATATTCCGGAGGCTATTATGTTCATCTCATCCGTTCTTGACACAACTGCCATTGACGAAAAACAGGTGCAGTCGTTTTTCTCGAAGCTGACGCTTGAAAAGCTGCTGTATGCGGCGGTGTTGCTGGTTCTGTGCGCAGTGCTCATCAAGCTGATTCTGAAGGCGGCGGACAAGCTGTTTTCCCCATTCCAAGCTGGATCACACTATTTTCGGCTTTCTGCGCACGACAGCCAAGGCAATTTTGATTTTTATTGCAGTCATGCTCGTCGCAGGGACGCTCGGCGTGGATACCAGTTCGCTGCTGGCAATTTTGAGCGTTGCCGGTCTTGCCGTTTCGCTCTCGATGCAGACCGCGCTGTCCAATGTCGCGGGCGCGCTGATGATTCTGACAGCCAAACCCTTCCGGGCGGGCGATTATGTCCAGATCGGCGACAAGGCCGGAACTGTCCTGACTATCGGCGCGGTATACACAAGCCTGCGCACCTATGACAACCAGATCATCTATCTGCCCAACAGTCAGATCACGGCAGGCAGCATCATCAATGTGACAAGCGAGGCGGTACGCCGTGTTGACGTGAACGTCTCGGCGTCCTATGACGATGCGGTAGATACCGTCCGCGCCGCCCTCTGCGCCGCTGCCGCAGCGCATGAAAAGACACTCCGCGACCGGCCTGTCGAGGCGCACGTCGTCTCCTATGGCGACAATTCGATCCAGTATGTCCTGCGCTTCTGGGCGCGTACGGAGGACTATTGGGCCTGCTATAACGACGTGCTGGACGGACTTCAGGAAACCTTTTCCTCCGCGGGCATCACGATGTCCTATCCACATATCAATGTTCATATGGAATCATAAAAAAAGGAATATCGGGATATCGCATATCATTTTTCTATATAAAGTCAGAATTATCGAAAATAATGTCGATAGTTCTGGCTTTTTATATTATCAAAGTTCTGATATAACCGTAAATTTGGTTTCCAAAGAACCCCCCGCAGGGGTTCGCATCGGTTGACTTTCTTCAGGCTGCTTGGTAAAATAGACGCAAGCTATAAGAGGCGTATTCTGCCGCTTTTTGGTTTCAGAGCGCAGGTACGCCTGCTCGGTCTGTCCATACGGGCTGACCGCCGCCCCCCTTCCGGTGCTGCGTCCGGTGTACGCAGGCCGGCCCAGAACATATTTTAGGAGGATACATCATCGATGGATTGGGATCGCTTAATCACAGTTGAACAGATGGAAGCAGCGACCAACGAATTGCTTGAAACCGGCAAAAAAGTTGGCGCGGATTCCTGGCAGCAGCGCGTCAAGAATCAGACGCCGCACTGCGGCTTCGGCGAAGCCGGCACCTGCTGCCGCATTTGCTCCATGGGCCCCTGCCGCATTACGCCCAAGGCACCGCGCGGCATTTGCGGCTGCGACGTACACGGCATCGTCGGCCGCAACTACCTGCGCTTCACCGCAGGTGGTGCTGCTACGCACTCCGACCATGGCCGTCAGATCTGCCACACGCTCTATCAGGCAAAGGAAGGCGGCTCTTATCAGGTCAAAGACCCCGAAAAACTGAAGAAAATTGCTGCCGAATGGGGTATCGAGTCCGAGGGCAAGGATATTTATGATCTGGCCCACGAAGTTGCTGAAACCGCCCTTCTCGAGTACGGCAAGCCTTTCGGCGTGCAGCGCTTTTTGAAGCGTGCGCCCGAGCATACCCAGAAGCTGTGGCATGACGCTGGCATCGAGCCGCGTGCCATTGACCGCGAGGTTTCGCAGCGCTGCACATGACGCATATGGGCTGTTCGTCTCTTCCCGAGGCGCTCATCAAGCAGTCCCTGCGCGCTGGCCTGTCCGACGGCTGGGGCGGCTCCATGGCAGGTCACCGAGCTCTCCGACGTGCTGTTCGGCACCCCGAGCCCGTTGACACGACTGCCAACATCGGTGTCATGGAAAAGGACATGGTCAACATCATTGTCCACGGCCACGATCCCTCTCTTTCTGAGATGATCGTCATTATTCGCAGGATCCCGAGATGGTCGCGCTGGCCAAGTCCGTCGGCGCAAAGGGCATCAACATCGCGGGCGTCTGCTGCACCGGCAACGAAGTTGCCATGCGTCAGGGCATTCCGATGGCAGGTAACTTCCTGCAGCAGGAAAACGTCGTTCTGACGGGCGCATGCGAAGCCATCGTCGTTGATGTGCAGTGCATCTTCCCGGCTCTTGGCCCACTTTCCAAGTGCTTCCATACCAAGTTCATCACGACCTCTCCCATTGCCCGCATGCCGGACTCGGATTTCATCGAGTTCCACGAGGACACTGCGGCGGACAACGCCAAGGCGATCATCCGCATGGCGATTGAAAACTTCAAAAACCGCAAGCCCGAGCTTGTCAACATTCCGAACCTCAAGACCAAGGCCCGCGTCGGCTACTCGGTCGAGGCCATTAAGAAAGAACTCGACGGCGTCTGCAACTCCCATGTTGACGCTCTGGGCACCCTGAAGCCCCTGGCCGACGTTGTCAAGGCCGGCGTTCTTCGCGGTGCTGTCGCGATGGTCGGCTGCAACAACCCCAAGGTCCGCCCCGACACCGCGCACATCGAGCTCATGAAGAAGCTCCTCAAGAACGATATCATCGTCATCGTCTCCGGCTGCTCGGCACAGGCTGCTGCGAAGGCAGGCCTGATGAACCTCGAAGCTGCTGAGTACTGCGGCGAAGGCCTGAAGCGTGTCTGCAAGCTGGTCGGCATTCCCCCGATCCTGCACATGGGCTCCTGCGTCGACATTTCCCGTATGATGGTCCTGGCTGCCGATCTGGCAAAGGACTGGGGCATCAACATTTCTCAGATTCCGCTCTGCGGCTGCGCACCGGAATGGATGTCTGAAAAGGCTGTTTCCATCGGCAACTATGTCGTGGCAACCGGCATCGAGACCTACCTCGGCGTCGATCCGTACTCCAAGGGCTCCAGCGAGATCACTGAACTGCTTCAGGGTGACGCAAGAGGCTGTCAAGGAGTGGGTCGAGGCGCATTTCGTCGTTGACACCAACATTGAGAAGCCTCGGCGACAAGATGATCGCCGCAATCGAAGCCAAGCGCACGGCTCTCGGCATCTAAGATCTTCCCGGAGGGTCTTTACCGTTATGAAAGTAGCTATCACCGGCAAGGGCGGCGTCGGCAAGACGACGCTGGCCTCCACGCTCGCGCGGCTCTACGCCGACGAAGGGCGCACCGTCCTCGCAGCCGACGTTGACCCGGATGCAAATCTGGGCCTGGCGCTGGGGCTGACAGAGGAAGAGGTCAATTCCATTGTTCCAGTCTCGAAAATGAAGCAGCTTGCCAAGCAGCGCACGGGCGCGAACGACCAGAACAGCTTCTATAAGCTAAACCCGGACGTTTCCGATCTGCCCGATAAGCTTGCCAAGAATATCAACGGCGTCAAGCTTCTCGTTATGGGCACGGTTGATACTGGCGGCTCCGGCTGCGTCTGCCCGGAGCATGTCATGCTCAAGGCGATTCTGACCAATCTCGTTTTCCGCAAGGACGACGTGGTCATCATGGACATGGAGGCAGGGCTTGAACACCTTGGACGCGGCACGGCCAGCATGATGGACCAGTTCATCGTGGTCATCGAGCCCGGCTCCCGGAGCGTCCAGACCTATGTGCGCATCAAGGAGCTTTGCAAAGGATATCGGCATCACCAAGGTCCGCGTCGTTGCGAACAAAATCCGCGACGATTCTAGGACCGCGAATTCATTCGCAGCCGCATTCCTGCAGACGACCTGCTGGGCTTTATCAGCTACAACGGCGACGTGATCGACGCCGACCGGAAGGGCCTTTCCCCTTACGATTGCAGCCCCGCAGGCGCTGGAGGAGATCCGCGCCATCAAGGCAAGAATCGACCAAGAATGAATCTGAAAGGAATGAAAACAACAATGAAGACATTGTTTGAACGCGTCTTCAACGGCTCTGACCAGATGTTCGCCAAGGCCGAAGAAGAAGTTAACAAGATCGTTGCCGAAGTCGGCCGCGACGCCCCCCTGACCATGCCCTCGACCGCGTACTGCCTGGCATGTATCTATGCATACATCGGCAAGAAGGTCACGACCGTCCGGCGAGCTGCAGGACACCCTTGCCGATGTCAAGGCAATGATGCTCCGTGAGCCGCGCACCAACTCCATCTTCCAGTCTGGCGTCGGCACTGCCATCGCGGCTGAAATGATCGAGGCTTGCAAATACGTCAAGACCGACGCTCCGTACGAAGGCACCAACTATCATGGTCACTTCGTCGACGCAGAAGTCCGTGAGCTCGGTGTTCCTCTGGTTACCGGCGATATCCCCGGCTTCGTCGTCATGATCGGCCCGGCTCCTTCCACCGAGGAAGCAATTGAGACCATCAAGGGCTATCAGTCCCGCGGTATCTTCGTCTTCCTGATCGGCGGCATCATCGAGCAGGCTGTCGAAGCTGGTCTTTCCATGGGCTTCCCCGTCCGTGTCGTTCCCGTCGGCGAAGAGATCTGGTCCGTCGGCCACGTCATCTCCCTCGTCGTCCGCGCTGCCATGATCTTCGGCAACGTCCAGCCCGGCGACTGCGACGGCTTCCACAAGTACACCTTCGACCGCATCAATGCGTTCGTCAACGCTTATAAGCCCGTTCCCGACATCACCGTCGCCTGCGGCGCCGGCGCCATCAAGCTCGGCTTCCCGGTCATCACCAACGACCACGACGATATGTGGGCAGTTCCGAAGTCCCTCATCATCTATGATGACACCAAGGACTGGATCGACACCTCTATCGAGGCTCGCGACATCAAGCTGAAGATCACCAACATCGACATCCCCGTGGCCTTCGCCTCCGCTTTCGAAGGCGAAATCATCCGTAAGGGCGATATGCAGGTCGAAATCGACGGCTCCCGGAAGGACTGCTTCGAGCTGGTTACCACCAAGGAAGCTTCCGAGGTCGAGGATCACAAGATCATCGTCGAGGGTCCCGAGATCGACGAGATCCCCGTCGGCTCCAAGATTTCTCTGAGCTACACCGTGGAAGTCGCCGGCAAGGCTATGCAGCCCGACTTCGAGCCCGTCTTCGAGCGTAAGATTCACCAGTTCCTCAACTGCGTCGGAAGGGCCTGATGCACACCGGCCAGCGCGACATGATCCGTGTCCGTATCAGCAAGGCAGACTATGAAGCCGGCTTCAAGTTCAAGCACATCGGCGAAGTGCTGTATGCCAAGATCAAGTCCGAGTTCGACACCGTTGTCGACAAGTGCCAGGTCAAGATCGTCGTCGGCGACGAGCCCAACGCGGCGCTCCGCAAGCACGCCAACGAGATCTTCGACAAGCGCGACGAGCGCCTGAAGTCCATGACCGATGAGTCCGTGCCCGTCTTCTATTCCTGCATCATGTGCCAGGCCTTCTCCCCGAGCCACGTCTGCATCGTCACCCCGAACGTCTCAGGGCCTTTGCGGCGCTGTGTCGTGGCTGGACGCGAAGGCAACCAACGAGCTCGACCCGCAGGGTCCGTGCCAGGTCGTCACTAAGGAGCGCTGCATCGACGAGCGCACCGGTCGTTACGAAGATGTTGGACGAGGCTGTCGCCGAGTACTCCCGGCGCTCTGGAGCATGTTACTCTGTACTCCCTGTTCCAGGATCCCATGACCTCCTGCGGCTGCTTCGAGTGTATCTGCGGCGTCGAGCCTGTTTCCATGGGCGTCGTCATCACCTGAACTGTTGATTAACGCTATGGGGGCTCTTTTTGCCCCCTTCACTTCCCTGCTGCTCTATCATCCAGCTTCCATTCATAGTTTTTAATAGTCTTGAACTAGATCCGCTCCGGTTCTTTCATAAGACATAGAAAGAGCTTTCGCATGATCGGTTTCCCAACGGAGACTCGCATATGGAACCCTCGCCAGACCGGACGTGTCAGTCCGTCGGGCGATGCAGGTCTCCGGCCTGCTGATCTGATGGGCGAGACGCTCGCCGCGTTCCGCACCATCCGTCCGCGATCAGCTCGGTTCACGAACAAGCTTATCATCTCCATCGACGTGAGGATACGGGGCCTGGGTAAGTCTTTGCCATCATGCGCCCTATGGTCCAGTTTTTACATCCAGACGCCTGTTTTGCCAGGAGCTTGGTGCTCTGGATGAGCTGTATCTGATGTTTCAACGGGTTTAACGAGAAGGAGTTCTGGGGGTCGTGACATGGGCCTCGGCCGCATTCCACCCACTTCTGTAAGCCTGTAAGTCTCGGCTGCGCCGCCAGCTGGGGATTATTTTGTGAGGATAAGCGGCTGATCAAGTCGCTTTTTGGTGGGAAGGGACTTGAACCCTGACCTGATTGTTTAGTAGTCACTGATCCAACTGATGTTCTGGCCACGCTTTCTCAGCGCTTCATTATTTAGGCACAGTCGGGTCAGAAATGTAAGGCCTTTTTGTTTTTCCGCGAGAAATCCTGTTACAGTTCCTGGGCCTGATCGTCGCAGGCCTGGAGTTGCGTGCGGGGCCGAGAATTAGACAACGCTTGTCCAGCGTGCCGATCTGCGCGCCGCAGGCGTGCTGCCCGGCAAGGTATCGGCGTGGCGCGGCGGCAGCGGTCGGCCTGCGCCGCGCCTCTTGGCCGGTTGTGCCTGCAGGCGCGGCGAGAGCAGTGGTCAGCGTCGCTGATGGTGCTTTGTTTGGCCTCCTGCGGCTTGAGGCGGCTGCCGGGTGGAGCAATACGTAACTGAA
>VOFC01002047.1_pt1 | contig 29375 bp, 45 predicted proteins | sample 5384161 | NCBI WGS metagenome assembly VOFC01 (sample SAMN12384722, study PRJNA508395) | human gut metagenome | isolation source: healthy gut B | host: Homo sapiens | reverse complement strand
TTGCTTAAATATCGAGCTATAATTGAGGCCAAGGCTATATAACCTTGCTAACGACAGTTAACTACAACTCAGTGAACTCAAAAAACACAGAGAGGAATAGCCAAGCAGTTTGCAGAGGCTCAATTTTGCCCGTGTCTCAACATAAGCAGACATTTTGGCCGCTTATTCCGGATTTGCAGAGAAGCCGAGTATATTTTGATTTCAATCACAAAGCCAACGTCTTTGTACAATTTAATGGCGGCTTCATTATTTTCCAACACATGAAGATACATATCTTTTACTTGAATAATCTTCTATAAACCGAACAAGTAGCTGTTTGCCGATTCCTCTGTCTCTGAAATTGAGGCAACGCAGAAACTATGTAGATATAGCGAATTGTCCGGCTCGGAGTATATATTGTTTTTAGATTTTTTCGAAATAATTTTTTCACATGTGTATATATAGCTATTCGGCAAAATTGCGTATTTTCCCTTTAAATCGCGGTAATCCATTCCGCATTTAGTGTCTTTATCAAAAAGCATAGTACACCTGCCAAGCGTCCGTCACTTTTTGGCAATATACATATTGTTGCTCCCGAAAGGACCATTGACATCTGCAAAGAACTCTGGCAAAACGGTTTTAGCTATTGTTCGTCGTGAAAAAGCTACCGGGAATATGTATGGATCTGCACAGAACATAATTGCAGCTACCTCTTCATACGATTTCACGGAAGCGCCTTTTTCTATTTCGATTTTTCCGGAGTTTGTATCATTTGCGTACAGATTAAAATCATGCCAATGATCTAAAGAATACTGCGCCTGTAGTATTTCTCTGCCATGTGCTATACGGTATGCCTTCCACGCTTTGTAGAGTTTGAAGCATCCTCTGTAATCATCGGGAAATACGAACAAATGCTTCTTCTGAATTTCCGGATTGTTCACAGCTAAGAAAATCTATATGACATGAGATCGTCTATGACCTCAAGCTTTAGCGTGCCATTAAGCACCAGTGGGCAAGCCCTCAAGATAAACGAGATAATTGACTACATATTGCCTGTTGGTGTTATTTATAACCGAATTAGTGCGCGGTATACCATCTATTTCGTCCATGTATTCTTTTTTATCGATAAGCCGTTCAATTTCAATCACATTCTCGTCTTCCAAAAATGATTGATTGTACTGAAACAGGAAGCGTGCGGCTTCTATTTCGCTCTGCTGCTTGGCTTCCCGGTTATCCTGACCAAGCTGCACTATGATCATCACGGCAGCCAGCGCCTGGACTATTACTTGCCCTGTTGATGCTATTGTAGAGGCCTGATCAGGATCCATCGCAAATAGTTTCGTCAAACACTCAAGCATAAATTGGGATATCACAAATGGCAGTACGATCAAAAGCACTGCGGCTATCACGAGACGCTGTATATTCTTTTTCCTCATCCCTAAATCTCCTTTATGTATTCATTCCCTGCGCTACCAGTTAAATTTTAACTGTATCATATTTGAAATTATATATTACAACTAAAAAATGTCAACGGCGATATGCGGAATTTGGACGATTTTTCTGTTTTATCATACGCAAACTCTTTGTCCATTTCTTTTAAACAACCATGCCATGCTGCGCAGAATAGCTTCTGCTCTATTGAACTGCCTGCATATGAAAGAGGCGTGTGTATCAATCTCGCTGTAGTGTAACTCGTCCTCAACTTCGGTGAAAAGTTGACGTGTTTACTTGTAAACATTTCAGCAAAGCTGTTGATTTTCTTTTCCCACTTGCGTATAATGTTAATTGAAAAGTATCATGATAATACCAGAAAGTTTTCAGCAGAGGATGGAGCATGGAAATAAAACGAGATCGCTATTTGGAGAAAATCATCTCCTTTATGTGGGATGGACAGATAAAGGTAATCACCGGCATTCGCCGATGTGGAAAGTCCTATCTGCTTCGTAATTTGTTTAAGGGATACCTTCTCAGCGAGGGGGTTGCCGAAGATCACATTTTATCATTTGAACTGGACTTGACCCGTGATATTCGCTATCGCAACCGCTGGAGCTTGCGTCTCATGTCCGGGAGATAGCAGAACACAGTAAGGATCAGTATTATCTCTTTGTTGATGAGATTCAAATGTCAGACGAGGTCGTGAACCCTTACAACCCCGATGGGAAGAGAATTACTTTCTACGATGCACTCAACGATTTGAAGTCTTTGTCCAACTTGGACATTTATGTGACCGGCAGCAACTCCAAAATGCTGTCATCCGATATTCTGACAGAATTTCGTGGGCGTAGCGATGAGATCCGTGTACATCCGCTATCATTTGCAGAATACTACTCTGCTGTTGGCGGTGATAAACAGGATGCCTTTGATGATTATGCCTTCTACGGCGGTATGCCGCTGATTTTGTCCCGCCCCACAGATGCTGCGAAAATGGCTTATCTGAAATCGCTGTTTTCGGAGGTTTATCTAAAAGATATTGTGGAGCGGAAAAAAATCAAGCGTGAGGATGTGCTGTCTGCTATTATTGATTTGCTTTGTTCGTCTGTCGGCTCTCTGACCAATCCGACGAAGGTTGCAGCCACCATCAACACCGTGCAGAAACGCAGCGGTGAGAGTGTCGTTGCCCTGAACACTGTGAAAGCCTATATGGATCATTTAGCTGATTCTTTCCTCTTCACCGAATGTAAACGCTGGGATGTCAAGGGAAAGCACTATTTCGACTATCCGAATAAATACTACTGTGAGGATATTGGACTGAGAAATGCACGCATTGGCTTCCGACAGCAGGAAATGACGCATATCATGGAGAATATTATTTTCAATGAGCTGCTGATCCGCGAATGCTCCGTTGACATCGGCATTGTCTACAGTAATGAGAAAAAACGCCAAAGGAAAAGGCAACGCCGGTTGCACGGGAAATTGATTTCATCGCAACTTCAGGCGGCAAGAAAGACCTACATTCAGTCTGCCTATGCACTTGGGACGGAAGAAAAGGCTATAACTGAGAACAGGCCTTTTGCACTGACCGGCGATTCCTTCCCGAAGATCATCGTGCGTCATGACATTCGCAAGCGCTGGTATGATGACAACGGAATTCTCAATATCGGTGTTATTGACTTCCTGCTTGATGACACACTTGTATAAATCACGTCATTGTAATCTGCGGACACCATAACCGGTGCATGCAAGATGCAGGACAAATTTGAATGTTGCGGATATTAAATAATTGGCGCTGCGCACCGCCTGCCGCACAGGCCGCGGCTCTTGAGCCATTGAAAGAAGCTGACCCAACTGGCCTTGTCCTCTTTCATGCCCTCGGCGGCCCCCCAGGACCTCCCGGTAGCCGTCCTCATTTACTGCAATTGCTACCAGAATGGCCACATTTTCATACTCTCCACCCCAGTTTCGGCGCAGATAAATACCATCCACATAAACATACGGATATTTGCCGCCCTGTAAGGGACGGTTGCGCCAATCCTCTATGTGAACATAGGCCTTTTTGTTCAGCTCACTGATGGTGGAGGGAGACACCTTGGTGCCCCAAAGAGCTTCGGTGATGTCCTCCACGCGGCGCACAGAAACACCGGCAAGGTACATCTCAATGAGAGCTTCCTCTACGCTGCTCTCCCGGCGGCGATACCGCTCAATGATGGCTGTTTCAAAAGAGACACCCTTAAGGCGAGGCACATGGAGCGTGACGTCTCCGGAGGTGGTGGTAAGGTTCCGGTCGTAGTGGCCGCTGCGGTAGCCTTGGCGGGCCTCGTTGCGCTCGTAGCGGGCAGCCTGGGTTAGCTTCTCCGCCTCCTGTTCCAGCAGTTCATTCAGCGTTTCTTCGACGCTGCCTCGAACCAATTCCTTAAGCTGACCCTTGATTACTTCCTCGTTCAGTTGTACAATCTTCTCAGACATGGTTTACAGACTCCTTTCAGAATGGTGTGTCGCAACTTCATTCTATCAGAGTCTGCAAACCATGTCTCTTTTTTTTTTCTAAATTTGCGCAACTTATTGTACCTTATCCCGATCTCAACGGTAATGCCCTTGATTCTGCTTGCCAAATTGCGTCACCTCCTAAAAATGGGCATAAAAATAGCCCGGATTGCTCCGAGCATGAAAAAGAGCACCGGGTGTCAGCCGATGCTCCTTAATCAATGTTTTAACCTACAAACTGGAAGTTACCTATCCCAATTCATTTATTTCATTCTGCAGATTTGCAAGGAATCTGCCTGCGTGAGCGCCATCCATCTGTGTATGATGAAACTGGAAGGAGATTGGCAAATAATACCTGAAAAACTTCTTTTTATATCTCCCCCAGATGATAAACGGATTGTTGAAAATGCCGCTGTTCATGCCGACGGCCCCGTCGATTTCGGTATCCGCGATGGCGGAGGTGCCGATGACCATGCGGTCGGTCAGGTCGTGGTTTTCACAGCTTTCCGCAACCGCGCGCGTCAGCCGCAGGTAGTCGGCATTGAACTGCGCAAGGTCGTTTGAAAACGGCACGTCGCAGGAGCTGACCTCGCCGGTTTTGTTTTTCACGATGGTGTTCACCGCGATGCTGTCATATTGCAGCAGCTCACGCCCCACGGGGAGCAAATAAAACTCGCTTGACTTCACCGGCCGCTTTTCCGATGCACCAGCAGAGCAGCATATTGAATTTCAGCCCGCGCTTGCGGCTGAGCCGGTAACAAGCGGCGTGACATCCAGCGTTTTGAAGAAACGTCACCATGGGGTTCGGCGCACTCATCCAGAGATCATAGGCTTCGGCGCGGGATGTTGTTTTCGGGTCAATGACGGTCGGCTTCATTCTACATCCTCCAATGCCGCAAGATTGCCTGACTGAATGGCAGGGATGGTATAGTCGCCGACTTCAATGTTCGGCCCTGTGACAATGTCTTTCAGATAAACCGTCTGCTTGTCGTGCGGACGGGGATAGATTGATTCATCATATTCTCCCTATCCTTTTTGCTTTTGCTTCGGAAGCGGCAATTCATCGTACATGGCAATAAACAGTTTTGTAAGAAACTCTTTGCTGTCAACTTCGTCCACCAGCAGCATTTCTTTCGCTCCCTCATACGGAAGCTCACAAATTGCCGCAGGCATAAGCTCCAAAGCAGATTTTGTTTTCTTTACAAGCAACCTGTCATCATAGATTCCGCCGACGATTTTACCGCGATAATAGAGAATAAACTCTCCCATCATAGGACGGTAAGAAACATCTGCCAAATCGGATATCTGTTCCAAAATGAGATGAAGATATTCTTTACTGGATGCCATTTTTTCTCTCCTGCTCAGAACAGCTGTCCCGGCAGCTTTAGCTTTTCCTTCTTCGGGAAAAGTGGCTTCAAACCGTTCAAAACCGTCCGGGTCTTTCTCACAAACAAAATATCCCCTCCGGGTCTTTGTACGTGCCGGAGATGCCGTCCAGAAAGCCAGGCGTCAGCTCGCGGATCAGGAAGTAGTCCGCCTCCGGGTCGTCCGCATAGCGCACGCCTCTAGTCTTGGCCGGGACAAAGCCGGATTTGCCGTAGAACTGAATGTTGCCGGTGATGGCCAGCGCGCCAGCCCCCATTTCTCTTGCCTTTTCCATGGAATAATCCAGCAGACGCTTTCCATAGCCCTTCCGCTTATACGCCGGCGCGATGCCGATGGGTCCGAAGGTCATGACCGGCACCTTCCGCCCATCGTCGCAGGCGATCTCCGAGCGTACATAGATGACCTGCCCGATCAGCTCGCCGTCCAGCTCCATGACAAAATCCAGCTCCGGCACAAATGCCGGGTCATCCCGATAGCAGTGCAGCACATAGTACTCCGTGCAGCCGGGGCGGTAGACATTCCAAAAGGCCTCGCGGGTCAGGTTTTCAACATTGCTATAATCGTCTTTGGTTTCCAAACGAATGGTAATCTTCTTTTCTGCCATGGCAGTTTCTCCTTATCTCTTGTCAATAATTTTGTCGATCAGCCCGTAAGCAAGGGCTTCCTGCGCCGACATGTAGTTGTCGCGCTCCGTATCAGCGGCAACCTCTGCAAGGGATTTTCCCGTATTCTCGGAAAGAATGCGGGTCAGCCGCTGTTTGGTTTTCTGCATTTGTTCGGTCACGATCTGAATATCCGTGACTGGGCCTCGTACACCGTCCCCGCCGATCAGAGGCTGATGAATCATAATTTCCGCATTGGGGAAGCGCAATCCGCTTGCCCTTTGCGCCGCCCGCTAACAGGAAAGCGCCGAAGCTCGCGGCAAGACCTATGTAGATGGTGGACATGTCGCATTTGATGTACTGCATCGTATCATAGATCGCAAATCTGGCCGTGACCGAGCCGCCCTTTCCGTGAACATAGATAATGGATTCTTTCATTTTTCTTGTCTCTCTTTCTCAGAACAGCGGAATCTCACCGTCAAAATGCGCCGCCTTTTTCCAGCAACGGCCCTTTCGCCCCCATGGTAAAAGCAATGTCGCTGCTGCGGATAGAAAAGAAGCTGCATTTGCGGCTTCAGACGAAGAAATTTCATCATTTCCTCTGTCAGCCTGATTTCACCCGATTCTGAAATTGCAGTCCAGCAATAGAAGCGCCCCTTGTAAGGAAGAAAAGTCCCCATCGGTGCTTCATAATGCAAAAGTTCCGGAGTTTCGGCCAGAATATGGCCGAGCTTGGAGGGCAGCAGCAATCCTTGCCTTGTCACGCAGAAACCGCCTGTGGACTTGCTCCCGGTAAACAGGTATATTTTCCTTCATCAGCAATTCGGTACTCCTCAATGGCATGCGTAGGGAGCTGCACGCCGCCATCCGAGCGGACAACAGAGATTCCGTAAATAAATTTTCCACCCTTGTTCATTTGCGGCATAGGCTCTCATCTCCTTTAGAGAATGATTCGTGCGATCTCCATCGTCACGATCTTCAGAACTGCACCGCCGGACATCACATAGAACCAAACCTCGCGCATTTTTTGCGTTTTTGCAATCGGCGTGGCAATGGCGGCAATGATGATCAGCAGCGCTCCGACACAGCCGACGATGGTGGGAATGCTGACCAGTTGGAACAGACCCGGCGCGCAGCTTCCGTCAATGGCACACTGGATGGTCTTGTCCAGCCCGTCCCGCGCCGCCGCAAAGCAGCAGACGACCAGACCGAACACCAAAAGAATCAGACTCCTGCGTCCCCAATACTGAATATTGGTACGGTTAATAAACGAATAGCCAATATAGCTAAGCAACGCAAGGATCATCACCGTTGTAACGGTTGTAGTTGTATTTCCAAAATAAAGTTTCATAAATGTTTCCTCTCACTTTCTTTGCTTCTGTAAGTGAATACGTAGGAAGCCCGATTTCCCTGTGCCAGCCGCTTGGCATAGCGCTCAGTGCTTCCGGTATTAGTTGTGTAAATAATGGCATCCATATGGATCCTCTTTTCGAAAAATAAGACGCAGTACGCGACCGGGTTTCCGGTCAGCACTGCGTCTTAGCGTCTGGCTGTTTGGTTTCCATGATAAAATGCTTGACATTGATGATGCTTTCGTGCTTGCATTTTGGGCAAAACAGTGGAAATGCTTTCAGCTCCGTTTCCGGCAAGAGCTGCAAGCGTGTTTTCGCCCGCATACCGGGCACAATACCCATTGCTTTTCTACAACAACTTTTTCATGTAGATATTCCTGACTTTCTGTAGTCGGATTCGACTTTGGAAATAAAGCGGTCAATATGAGCGCTCAGCATCGGCGCAATACTGTCTTTGTCGCTTGCTCCGTCGTAAACGCTGTAAAGCAGGAACATCGGGCCGTAAAATTCAAGCGCTAGCTGCATAGCGGCATCATCGGAGTCCGTCAGCTTTCGGAAAATTGCCGCCATATATTCGGTGGGTCCGGTTGCCAGATAATCGTGATAAAGCTGTGCGAGCTTTGATCACGGTATTGCTCCAGTGTCAGCATTTTTCGAAAAATTTGAAGAAAAATGCTCTTTTGTCCAATGATCAAACTGCGCCATAGCGTAAGCGCGGATATTTTGAATCGGGGTACTCATATAAGTCTCTGCAAAACCATCCGGCTCTGTTTCCGGCATTTCGTATTCTTCGGCACGTTCATAGTCCATTTTATTCATCCGCTCTACGATGCTATCTAATATTTCCTGCTTGCCGGTGTAGTTGCTTGTATAAAGCACCCTTGGTAATTCCCAACTGCTTTGCAATATCGCTCATAGATGTACTTAAGTACCCACTCTGTACCAAATAGTTCGAGCGCAACATCAATGATTCGCTCCTTGGTATCTCCTGCCATAATTTCACTCCTCAAAGCGTTGTAACCGTTCGGTCACTATAATTATAGCAACCGAGCGGTTGCCTGTCAAGAGGTTTTTGAAAATTTCGGATATTTTCTTTCTGCTCGGTAGTGGTATAGCAGGAAGAAAGATTTGTTGATGACTATTAAAACTACGCTGAAGCTCATTCCCAATGCGCTGTGACAGGTCTCCTACAAAAAAGCGAACCAGCAGTAATCGTTATTTTATCAAGTACATCATCGGGAATCTAACTGCAACTCGGTTAAAGCCGGCTATATTTTCAAACTCAGCTTTCAGTCTGACTTCTTTTTCATAGTCCCAGGCGTTATCTTTTTATCAGCGTGTCAAAAGTCAAAGACTTTTTGACACGCTGTTTCTTCACCGGTTACTTTTGCAGCTGTGTTCATCATTTCCGACACCTCACACCCTTAATATATCTCGTCGCTCGTCCTGAGCCGATTCGTTTTTACCGAGCCGGTTTTGACCATGGCACCGAGGGACGGCTTCCACGGTCGTTAGGGGCTGACATCGGGTAGGATCTTGCAGATCTCGGCTTTGGAAAGCGGAGTCAGGCTGTTCAGCACGGTCGCCTCCACACGGCCTTTTTCGTGATCTTCTTGCCATGCACCACCGCTTGTCCAGTTCCTTGTAGCACATATAGAGGGTGGACAGGAAATTTTCGATAAAGGGGAAATAGGAATTTTCGTTTGTGTCCCACCCGGCAGAGGATTGCCGCAACGCCTCATAATAGTATGCCTTATAATTATTGATCTGCTCCTCAAAGGACACATATTTTCCGGCGTCAAAGCCGTTTTTGTATAGCAGCAGCAGCGAAAGCAGGCGGGACATTCTGCCGTTCCCGTCCCGGAACGGTGGATGCAGAGGAAGTCCAGAATCACACAGGGGATCAAAAGAAGCTGATTGATGTTCGCATCGCTCCGTGCATCCAGATAGGCAAGCTCCAACTGCTCCATTGCTTTCGGCGTCTCGCTTGCAGGCGTGGGGCGAAAACGCACGCACCGATTTCCGTCGGCATCGATCTCCAAAATCACATTATCGTCCGTCTTGTACTGCCCGCCGTACTCATAGCCAGCAAAGCTCATCATCATTTCGTGCAGCCGCAAAATGTCGCTCTGCCGAAAATCAATGTGCTCATAACCAAAGTGAATCTCATTCAACGCATCACTGTACCCTGCGATCTCCGCCTCGTTGTGGTTCAGCGGAGCACTGTTCTGATTGACAATGGCGGCGATACGCTCGTCGCTGGTCACAATGCCCTCGATGGCATTGGAGCTTTTAATGGACTGCACCTTTGCGACAGCTTCCAGCTCCGTAAAATCTGCGGGTATTCGTCCTTGCGCACGCCTGCCATGGTTTTCAGTACGGCAATATTTGAAGTCAGATTCACAAGGCTTGCCGGCAGCAAACCGTTATTCAAAAAAGGAGTAATCGAATTTTCTCATACAGCACCAGCCTTTCTGCACATAATTGTAGCATGTTATGTGCAGAAAAACAAAGGTGCCATACAATTTATCTGCATATACTTTTGCAAAATATATGCAGATAGAACTGTTTCATTCTATTCCTAAAATAACCGAGTGGATTTCATTAAGAAAACCACTCGGTTATGTATGACTTTATCCTACGACAATTCTGGGATTATTGGACTGTAATTTCCATAAATTATTATCTCGCTCAAAATATAATCCTAATACCGCCACCATTTTCTCCAACGGCGAGAGGAACAGATGCCACTTGAGATGGCCAAAGTTCTGTGACCGGAGGCATAAAACTACTAAGAAGTTGAATATATTTTCCGGTTTTATATTGAGAAGGCAATAATGGCAGCAAAATAGTCCAAAGTGATGCTTTGAAAAAAGTTAAAACGATAATTCTCAATAATTCTTCTAGATTCGCCTATGATAACTCTTACGGGCTCTGCATCTAAATCAAATAGAAGAACATCGTCACCTTTCATGGACTGATCCGGATTGGTATTGTACCTAAGCCTGTATATGGGTAGTTGCGCATCTGTTGTAGAACTTAGATATTCCGCCAAGAAAACCTCAGCAAAATTTCCTTTCTGTGTTGTTAAATTCTGAGGATAAGGGAACGGGGGAACGGGAGATTTTTTGATTCTTAAGGACGTGATCAAATCTATATGCCGTTGTAATGCATCAGAGCTAATATGGTGCTTTTGCAATGCATCTTCAATATATTTTAGTAAAATATCATTGCGCCCATTTTCTCTCAAAACTCTATGAGCTACACCGCTTGCGGTTATACTATAGTCAGCTATCAGAGAAATAGCGAGAGGATCGACTCCATCCGGATGCTTATTCACAATGGACATACCCCATACTCCTTTCATGCCTAATTTTTAGTAATCTCTGTTCAACAGAAAATCCGCCAGATGCACGATCTTGACTCCATTGACATTGCCGGCGGCCAGTCCGATCACAGCGCCGCCGAGTCCGTTTCCGTCCTCGTCCTTTTTTCAGTCCGTGAATTTCGCCGTAAAATTGAGAGCCTTTTTAACCTCGGCTCCGGTGGGGTCGAAGTTAAATCCGACCTCTGGCCCTGCCGTTCTACTACCTCTAAAGCCGTTACTACGACCCGGCAACCGGCAGATTTATAAACGCCGACAGCTATGCCAGCACCGACGCAACCGGCCTGCTGAGCACGAAGAAAGACGGCGGCACGACGACTCACAGCTATACCTACGGCAACGGCGCATGGCGTGACCTGCTGACGGCGTATGACGGGAAAAGCATAACCTGCAGCGGCGGAAACCCGACAAAATATTACAACGGCAGCACGTTCACGTGGACGCAGGGACGCAGACTGGCAACGGCCAAGGTCGGCAGCACGAACATAAGCTATACCTACGATATGGCCGGTGTTCGCAGCAGCAAAGACCATAGGCAGTACGACATATAAGTACACGACACTCAGCGGACTTGTAACGCGGCAGACGGGCGGCAATGCAATTACATCATCACAAAAAAACCAGCCGCGAACGCGGCCGGTTATAATTTTACTTTATCCATCAGAACCCAGCAGTCGGTGGAGGGGGGATTGACCGGAGCACATCGGAACGATGCGCATTTTGGCTTCGCCGAGCTTGACGTAATCTGCGCCCTTTGTGACGGTGTCGGCGGCGGAGGCGCTTTCGGCCGAGCAGTAGACGCGGTCGAATACCTTGAGCAGAATGTCGGCGCTCTGTCCTGTGACCTCGTCCGTGCCGTTTTGCAGGGCTGTGCTGCTCGTAAGCTGCACCGACATCTTCGTCGAGGACGAGCGCATTGCGCGCGTCACGCTTATGCCGAAGCTTGACACGGCGGTGACAGGCGTGGGCTTTACGGCCGAGCTTGAGGAAAATGCAAATTCAAGGCCGCTTACCTCCGGCAGACGCATGCCCAAAAGGACGATCTCGTCAACGCCCATTTTCGAAAAAGCTCGCTGCAAAGCGAGAGAATGTAGCTCTTCACGGTCGCGTTTGTAGGGTCGAGCCATGCGCCGTTTGAATCGGAGTAAGCCTGGCCGGCGGTCGTTTTCAGCGCAAGCTGCGTGTATCGCGAAGCGAGCGTGTTATCGACAAAGCAGCACATGCGCACGGCAACATACTTATCCTGCTCCTTCAGCGAGGACACGATGGATTTAAGGTCGACCGTGCCTGCCGTGCCGTAGCCCTTGGCGATATCCGCCTGCGAATCCCAAACGAGCATTCCCGTGACGGTTTTCACGTCGAGCAGAACGCCGCTCGCATCCGGAGCCTTGGACAGATACGACTCAACGCCCGAAACCGTCACCGAGGACGCGGGGACGTACACGAGCTTGACCGCGCCGAGATTTTCGCCGGCGACGGCCTTTATGTTTGAATAATCGGCCTGACCGATCTCGAGCTGCGCATTGACAGGCTCGAAGCTCTGCTGCACGACCTCGCCGTCGTCGCTCTCGACGGGCTTTGCGCTGTCATCCTGGAGAAACGGTATCTCAAGATGCAGACCGCTGTTTGTCACCACTATATATTTTTGTAGTCCGTAGAAAAGCATGACCGCAAAGGTAATGACGGCCAGAATGATTATCGTGGCTATCAGCGCCGGGGCGGTTTTCTTGCGCTTTCCGCGGTAAAAATTCAGAGTTGTTTGCCAATTAAATCAGTCCTCAATCTGCTTGATGCGGCGGACGTGTCTCTCGTCGCCGGAGAAGGGAGTGTCAAGGAAAGTGTCAACAATCTTAAGCGCAAGACCGGGGCCGACAACTCTTGCGCCCATTGCGAGGATGTTCGCGTCGTTGTGCAGCCTTGTCATCTCGGCCGAGAAGCAGTCGCCGCAGAGGGCTGCGCGGATGCCCCTTTGACCTTGTTTGCCGTGATGGAAATGCCGATGCCGGTGCCGCAGATTATGATGCCCTTTTTCGCACTCGCCGTCTGCTACCGCATGGGCGACCGCCTTGCCGTAAACGGGATAGTCGCAGCTATCCTCGGAGTAAGTGCCGTAGTCTTTGTATTCAAGGCCGCGCGCGTCGAGGTGCTTCATGACCTCCTGCTTGAGCGCCCAGCCGCCGTGGTCGGAACCTAATGCGATCATATCTTTGTGATCCTCCAAATAAATATTACATTTTATTATCTCACTAAAAAGCGATAATTACAAGCAAATTTATCAAAACGGCCAGCTCGGCAGCCATTTGAGCAGATTTGACGCCAGCTGGGAGTTGACTCTCAATCCGGACAAAACCGGGTAAAAGACGACAAACAGCGCGCAGGCAAGCCCCGTCAGCCCGTAGACGTTGAATTTCCAGCCCTTCGTGCTATCCTTCATGAGCCGGAACATGCGCGCGAGCGCAAGCACGAGGAACACCGACGAGGGGAAGTAGTGATACTCAAACGTTGTGCGCGTTATGAACACCCACGGCAGGAGCTGCGCGAGGTAGCCGATGAGGATAAACAGTGAAATATCGTCGCGCCGCTTTATCGCGAACACGGCGCACAGCGCCATCGCAATAAGCCCTGCCCAGCACAGCACGGGATTTAAAAATGCGCCAAAGGACGAGCGCGCGTGCCGTCCTCAAAATACTTGAGGTAGTACAGTATCGGCCGCTCATCTATCACCCACTGCCACCAGCGAGAGGGAGTAGGGGTGCTCGGTGTGGACGCCGGAGTGGTAGCTGAACATAAACTTCTGATTGTCCAGAACGAGGTTTGCGTAGTCGGAGGTGAAATACATGCCGATGCCATGCATTCCGCTTGCCCGGCCGTAGGGGTAATAGCTCATGTAGTATATCGCAGCAGGGGATGATAATGAAGAACACGACGCAGAACGCACAGTTTTTGAAAACGCCTTCACCTCAAAATTGCGCAGCCAGTGGACGAGCCATATGACCGCAAGCCCGGCTCCGGCATAAAAAAAGCAGGTCCATTTGCACGCGGCCCCTATGCCGAAAAAAACAGCCCCGAAAGCGCAAGGTCGCGTTTTCTGCCGCCGGTGATGTACATATACATGAAAAGGTACATGAGCAGGATGAAGAAAAACGGCGTAGGTGTCGATCGTGGCAAGGCGCGTCTGCGAAAAGTGCATGAAGTCAAATGCAAAAGATCGCCGTTGCGCAGGCGCAGATGTCCGTCGAACCGAACATGCGCTTTAGAAGTGCGTACAGCACCGGCAGCATCAGAACACCGAACAGGACCCCGGAAAAACGCCAGCCGAACGGAGTCATGCCGAAAAGCTCAATGCCGATGGCGATGATGAGTTTGCCCAGCGGCGGATGCGAGATCTCGTACGGATACACGCCCTCGATGTTCTCGCATGCCGTGCGCGCGTGGTATATCTCGTCAAAATAAGTGCTGTTTAAATAGCTCTGGTATTCGGGCACCGTGCCTTGCTCGTCGAAAGCTCCGGGCGCGTCGGCGCATTGGCCGAAAAGCTCGCCGCCGCAGCGCACTCCGCAAGCTCGCCGAGGCGAACATCGCCCGATGCCGTCAGGCGGATATAGCGCGCATTGGGAACCTGCAATGCGTCAAGCTCAAAGTCGTTCCACTTAAACAGCGCAACATAGTTTTGCTCAAAGCTGCCTGCGTCGGAGAAATTATTTCCGTCATCCGACAGCTCGATGCGGTAGCTCCCGGTGTTCAGCCCGGAATAGAGCATTATGCCGTCGATGCTGCGCACCTCGCCGAGATCGACCGTCACGCTCGCCGCTGTGAAAATCATGGGAATGACTGCGGCGCGTCGGTGTCGCCGAGGCCGATAAATGCCGTGACGGCATAGACTGCGGTTATTATTCCGAGCGCTATCGCATCGCGTCGGCCAAAGGCGCTTTCGGCGCGTTTTCTATCACCGCCGAGGCGGGGATGGGCAGCCAAAGAAGAAAAAGTCCTATGAAAAGCAAAATGAGTATCGGAAAAACGTATGTCAGCTGCACGTTGAGCCTCCAATTCAAATAATAGTTAATTATATTAAATTGTATGCCGCTTGTCCACCGTGCGCGGCAGTTGTTTTAAAAATTCATATATTTTTTGTTCGTGCTTGACATAATGCGGTTTTGGAGATAAAATTAATCGGATAATATTTTTAGACCACTGCACCCGTTTGGGGATTAGGGATCGGTGCAGCGTTCATAAGATGCCCGGGGAGGCGTCTTTGCGAAAATATTAGTTTCAATTTTACGGACGGAAAGCGCTTGAGGCTTCCGTCTTACCCTTAAATTACCGGCAATTTTACCGAAGGGAGCATCCTTCAACGGAAAACCACCGCAAAATTCTTAAAGAATGGAGGTGTGTTTACTTTCTATGGACTTATGGTTAGCAATCGTTCTTATCGTTGCTTTTTGTGTTATAGATTTGTACTGGCATGACTTACCGCAAAAAAAAGTCGCCGAGCGTGAGATCACCAGTGCGGAAGAAGAAGCAAAAAGAATAATCAATGATGCCATAAAGAGCGCCGAGAGCAAAAAACGTGAAGCTCCTGTCGAGGCGCAAAGGAAGAAATACACAAAAGTCGCTCGGAGTTCGAGAGCGCGAGGAAAAGGCACGCCGTGCCGACCTGCAAAAGCAGGAGAGAAGACTTCAGCAGAAGGAAGAAAACCTTGACCGCAAGACAGACTCTCTTGAGCGCAAGAACGAAACTCTTGCACGCAAGATAGCCGACGTCGAAGCGCAGCAGGGAGATAGCACTTATCAAGAAGAGCCAGCTCGAAATGCTCGAAAAAAGTATCGGGATACACGGTAGATGAGGCAAAAGCATACCTGATCAATGCCCTCAAGGACGAGGTTATACACGAAAGGGCCGTCAAGGTCAAGGGAGATCGAGGCCCAGTACAAGGACGAGGCCGAGGAACGCGCACGCGAGATAATCGTAACGGCTATCCAGCGCTGCGCGGCAGACCACGCAAGCGAAGTCACAGTATCCGTCGTACCCCTCCCCAACGACGAGATGAAGGGACGCATCATCGGCCGCGAAGGCTGCAACATCCGCAGCATCGAAACTCTCACCGGCTGCGATCTTTATCATCGACGATACGCCCGAGGCTATCACAGTATCGAGCTTTGACCCCGTCCGCCGCGAGGTGGCGCGTCTTGCTTTGAAAAGCTCATTGACGACGGCAGGATCCACCCGGCCCGCATTGAGGAAATGGTCGCAAAGGCGGAGAAGGAAGTAAACGCGACTATCAAGGCGAAGGCGAGCGCGCAGCGTTTGAAACGAACATCCATGGCTAAACCGAGATCATAAAGCTGCTCGGCCGCATGAAATACCGCACGAGCTACGGTCAGAACGTCCTGCAGCACTCTATCGAAGTCTCGCACATTTCCGGCCTTATTGCCGCAGAGCTGGGCGTTGATGTAAACACCGCAAAGCGCGCCGGTCTCCTGCATGATATCGGCAAGGCCATCGACCACGAGGTCGAGGGCAGCCACGTTCTATCGGCGTCGATATCTGCAAGAAATACAAAGAGAGCGAAGCGGTCATCCACGCTATCGAAGCTCACCACGGCGACGTTGAGCCGCGCACGGTCGTTGCCTGCATCGTTCAGGCCGCCGACGCCATCTCCGCATCACGCCCCGGCGCGCCGCGAGAATATCGAAAACTACGTCAAAGCGCCTCGAAAAGCTCGAGGGAGATATCCAAGAGCTTCCCGGCATTGCAGGCAGCTACGCAATTCAGGCAGGCCGCGAGATCCGCGTAATGGTAAAGCCCGAAGATGTTTCCGAGGATCAGATGGTTCTCCTGGCTCGCGATATCGCAAAAGAAGATCGAGGAGGAGCTGACCCACCCCGGTCAGAATCAGGTCCACGTCCTTCGCGACGAAGGCCGTCGAGTACGCAAAATAAGAACAAAAAAGCAGAACGGAACATCCGTTCTGCTTTTTTACGGTGAAAAAATAAAACTGCACCAAACGGTGCGGCTCTTAATGCTCTTAGACCGTGGCCTTCGAGCCACTTTGCAATTTCACCGAAAGTGTCGCCCGTTGCCTGATCCCAGTTGTTGTCCTTGTGCATCTTCTCAAGGGCTCTGAAAATCCAAGATATCATCGTGTTTCTCCTTCCTTATAGTTTTCTGACTATTTCCGCGGTTATGTTATCATAGCTTATCACTTATGTCAACCGATATTTGTGCAAAAAAACCGAAAATGACGATAATAAATACTTAAAACCCCATAAATTATGCACTTTAAATAAATCCTGCACAATTCGTTTTAGCAAAAAAGCACCGCAAAGCGGTGCTTTTACTATGTTCTAAAGATTAGTACGGCTTGTACATACCAAAGAAGTTGTCAAGAATGTCGAGCTCATCCTGAGCATTTTTTCAGCCTTGAGAATTATGGCGGTGACGAGATGATAGATTTCGGTAATACCGGGAATATACATTGGCGTTTCTCCTTTTAAATTTTATTGCAACAGCTTTTTCTTAAATCAGAAGGGCAGATTCTCAAAGAACTTATCGAGAACTTCAAATTCGTCCTTGGAGTTGGGCTCATTGTCGCCGACGATCTTCTTGATGAGGTTATAGATTGCTTTCATTCTTTTCTTCCTTTCTCTTAGTTATTAAAATTGTTTAATGACTATTTCCACCGTGATAATATCATTAAATAACCAGCTCGTCAAGGAAAATAAGAAAAAATAACTAAGAAAATAGCGAAACGTGAGCTTTTTTGCTCACACATTCCGCTATTTTTCCTGTTAATATCAGATGTTCCAGGTCTCAACGCCTTCTTCAAGAATCTCACCGTTGTTATAGGCCTCGATGATCTTCTGGATCGCGTGGTCGGCAAATACGGTGCTTATCCTGTCCTCGGTGGCCCCTCGGGCCATTCCTCGTCGGTGAGCTCGGGTATCTGCTCGATGTTGCGCATCTGGTTGACCGCCTTGCGCCAACGGTTCTGATTTTCAACCGTGTGGCGAACAAGTCTGTCATCGGGAGCAAGCTCCGGTCACATCAAGCTTGCCGAGGACGCGGTCGATGACTATCGTGCCGTGGCCGTTTTCCTCGTTGCCGTGGGGGAAGTACCAGTAGACAAGCTGCCGGTCGTTTTCTTCTTTAAGTTTGAAAGTTACCATGTCCATTCTCCGCTTATAATTAATGGATGATATGAGTATAGCACACAGAGCGGAAAATATCAATCAATATGAATTATGCTCTCCATAAGCTCGGCGGCGCTGACGTTGGGGTTGTGGTAATGCTCGCGCTTTACGCTCTTTTCGGTCAGCGTGATGGCCTCCTTCGGGCAGTATTGCAGACAGCTGAGGCACTGGATGCAATTTGTGCCGAAGGTGGGCTTTCCGTCAACAAAGCGTATGTTGCCCTTTGGACAGAGCTTTTCGCACTGGCGGCAGCCGATGCATGCGTCGGTGACGGCAAATTTCTTGGCCTTGCCGACTGCGAGCTTCGGCCAAACCTTGCTCTCAAGCGCGTTGAGCCCCATTTTAGGCGGAGCCTTCTTGCTCTTTTCGCCCGCGAATGGATTTGACAAGCTTTTTGCCGTGCGCTCGCTGCGCTTCTGAGCCATCTTGGGCGTAACGGGCGGCAGCATGAGCTGGTGGGGGAACAGCCATATGCAAGAGCACTGGTGAGAAAGGCCGGTCCACAGATCGAGCTTGAACTGCTTGTCGATCTTGTGCAGGCCGCAGCCGAGATATCCGGCGTACTGGCCGACGGCGAAGGTGTAGGCATTCGGAGAGATCCTGATGCTGCCGAGAAAGCTCTCGACGTCACCGGGCAGACCGCCGCCATAGCAGGGGACGATAAAGCCGACGCGCTCCGCGTCTCTAACATCGGTCTTCACCGGCGCCTTACGCATCATGATGATGTCCGTATCGCCGAGACCTTTTGCGACGTTCTTTGCAAAAGTCCAGACAGTTGCCGCTTCCGGAATAGCAGAATATAACGTTTTTGCTCATTGTTCATTACTCCCTTGTTAAATAATCTTCATGCGCTGATTGTAGCATAAACAAAATATGACTACAATAGTACCGCAAAGCAAAATAATACAAAGGAGCCGAAAATGTACCACATCAAGGAAGATAAACGCGCCAAAAGCCTCGGTCGAGCTTATATGCGACGGGCTCAAACGCTGTTTGAAGGAAAAAAGCTTTGAAAGCGTAACAATATCGGATATCCAGCGCGTATCCGGCGTAAGCCGATCAACGTTTTACCGCAACTTTGACCGCATCGAGGATGTGCTCGCGCCTATGTGCGACAGAGTGTTCGAAGAGGCGTTCTTGTCGGACTATGCCAACATCAGCGAGGCGGTCTTTCGGACATGGTTTCGCCATCAGGAGCTTATCGAAACCATTGTCGGCATTGACCGCGGCGACATGCTGTATGCAAGCTTGCGCCGCTGCACGAGCCGTATGCGCTCCGGACTGCCCGAATCGGGAGATGCGGCGCTGCTGGATTATCTTGCGTCCATAATCGCATCGTCGATGATGGGCATAATGATAACCTGGGTCGAGCGCGGCAAAAAGGAGAACGAGGAGGAGCTTAAGGGCATGATCCTGCAAAGCTTCAAGGCAATGAAATTCATCGGCCTGACAAAAAATCTCCGACCGGACGGTCGGAGATTTCAGGCTGTCGAAAAACTATGCTGCAAAAAGAAAGATAGTAGAGCAGCAGGGAGCTCGAGGGGGCAAAGGCCCCACTCGAAATTGATTAATAGCCATCAAAAACGCCTGATTTATCAGGCTTTTTGACGAGCGTAACGGAGATTTTTTGTGAAAACTTGTTTTCACAAAAAATGTGGCGTTTTTAAGCGTGCAAAAAAAGTCACAGACTTTTTGACACAGCTTAAATCTCCGACCGGCGGTCGGAGATTAAAATTACTGATATTGCAGGAAGTTTTGCCTCGGCTTGGGTCGGTATTTTACGCCCGAAACCAATCCGACTGCGGCATACATCGCGACGACCGACGAGCCGCCGTAGCTGAAAAACGGAAGCGTTATGCCGATGACCGGCGTTATGCCGATGCACATGCCGATGTTTATAAACGTCTGAATGCAAGCGCGGTTGCAACACCGAAGCAGATGAGCATTCCGAACGGACTGCCCGAGCGCACCCCGATAACGCAGCAGCGGATGATGATTATGCTCAGCAGGACGATAATGGCTATGCAGGCGACCATGCCCAGTTCCTCGCCTATCGAGGCGAAGACACAGTCTGTGTGCCTTGCGTTATAGCTGCTCTGCGAGAAGCTGCCCTCGCCGAAGCCCACGCCTGTCCAGCGGCCGGAGGCAAGAGCGTCCTTGCACAGATTCATCTGCCAAGTTATGCCCTGACCCGTGGGATCGACCACGTCGGGAATGTACGGCGCGAGGATACGGTTTTTCTGATAATCGGCAAGGAAGAAGTTCCAGAACAGAGGGATCATTGCCGCAACGACAGCCGCTGCCGCAGCCATCCAGTACCACGCGATGCCTGCGCAGATGAGCATGACCACGAAAATCGCGAGGAATATAAGCGCGCTGCCCAGGTCGTTGGGGATAACGGTTATAAGACCGAAATACAGTGCCCAGTGAATGCCGAGCTTCAGAACCGACGGGAATTTGTTGAGCGTGCGCTGCTCTTTATATGTCGCCATCTGTTTTGCGATAAGGACAATGAATATGACCTTAACGATCTCAGACGGCTGAACGCCGATACCGGCAAAACGATACCATGCGCGCGAGCCGACCTCGTCGCCCTTGCCGAAGAAGATAAGTCCGACGATGAACAGAACGTTGAATATCGTAAGATAAACCCACTTATCGGCAATAAGATCAGGGTCGATGACGGTGAACACGACGAATGCGCCGATGCCGAGGAACATTGCAAAGCCCTGAACGACGACGTATTTTGCCCAGCCGTAGGAGCTTGTCATACTGTAGATCATGACTATGCCGAAGATTGTGCATATCATGCAGACAGCGAGAAGGAAAATATCCGCCCGTTTAAAAAGTCTTTAATTTTTCTGGAATCGATTTTAATCGCTGCCGCCGCCCTTCAAAAATGCCCGATTTCACAAATAATCGCAGCTTGATGCGTTACATTTTAGCATATTATTGCCCTTTACGCAATGAGGTATCTTGTGGTATAATTCAAATTCAGAAAAAGTTTAAAAAATGAGGTGAGGTCAGTGCAGACGTATATAAGCCACAGTGAAGCGGAAACAGAGAGCATAGGCGAAAAGTTTGCAAAGGATCTCCCCGACGGAACCGTTATTGCCATGTACGGCGACCTCGGAGCCGGAAAAACCGCCTTCGTGCGAGGCATGGCAAAAGGGTATGGGGCTTACTTGCCGTGTGTCCAGCCCCACGTTTACCATCGTAAACGAATACATCGGCGAGCGCGAGCTTATCCATTTTGACATGTATCGCCTTGAAAGCGCGGACGAGCTGTTCGACATCGGTTGGGAGGATTATCTCCCGCCGCGGAGCCGTGTGCGCCGTCGAATGGAGCGAAAAGGTCGAGGATGCGTTTTTCGGCGACGAGATCGTCCTGCGTATCGAAAAGCTCGGCGACAGCGAAAGAAAGATCACCATTGAGAAGGGAAATGCAAAATGCTGATACTTGCACTTGAATCCTCTGCTAAGGCAGCATCAGTTGCGCTTATGGAGGATGAAAAAGCTTATTGCGCAGTACAGTCAGTGCAGCGGACTTACTCACAGCCGCACGCTTCTGCCGATGGTGGACGATATGCTTAAAAAATACTGAAAATACTGTTGCCGGCGTTGATCTTATCGCCGTTGCTCACGGACCGGGTTCCTTCACGGGGATCAGAATCGGTGTTTCCACCGTTAAGGGTCTTGCATGGGCAGCCGATAAGATGTGCGTCGGCGTTTCTACGCTTGAGGGCGATGGCGTGGCACGGAGTGCCCGCAGGCGGTATTATCTGCCCGGTCATGGATGCGCGCCGCAGTCAGGTGTATAACGCGCTGTTTGAAATAAAGGACGGAAAGCCCGTTCGCCTGTGTGACGACAGGGCGATAGCCCTTTCGGAGCTTGCCGGGGAGATACGCGGCAAAAACGTCTTTCTCGTCGGAGAGGGGCGTTCATTGCGCAAGAACATGAAAAGCGCCGGCATAGACTGCCGCATGGCGCCGTCAAACCTCGTGTATCAAAGCGCTTATGGCGTGGGTATGGCCGCACTGGACAAAACGCCGGGCACGGCCGACGATCTGCTGCCGGTTTATCTTCGCCTGAGCCAGGCCGAGCGCGAGCGCCAGGAGCGCATGAATAAATAGTGTATAGAAACCGGGTCTCCGGTGTATATAAATAGGCTCCGACCAGGAGCGGACTAAAAAGGAGAAAAATAATGAGCAGGGTATGCGTATTTGACCACCCCTCATCCTTCACAAGCTGTCGATACTCAGAGACAAGGGCACTTCCGTCAAAAGGAATTCAGAGAGCGTTTCCGAGATAGCGATGCTCATGTGCTACGAAGCCACGAGAGATCTTCCCCTCGAGGACGTCGAGATCGAAACTCCGTTGCAAAGGCAACCGTGAAGCGCATCGCCGGCAAAAAGCTTGCGATCGTTCCCATCCTGCGTGCAGGACTCGGCATGGTCGACGGCATGGTCAGCATGATGCCCAACGTAAAGGTCGGCCACATTGGCCTGTTCCGCGATCCTGAAACTCTTGAGCCTGTGAAGTATTACTTTAAGATGCCGCCCGATATCGATGAGAGAGACGTTATCGTTGTTGACCCCATGCTTGCAACCGGCGGATCGGCTTCCGCAGCGATCCAGTTCCTCAAGGACGACGGCGTGAAGCATATCAAGCTCATGTGCATCATCGGTGCTCCCGAAGGCGTTGAGCGCATGCAGAAGGATCACCCCGATGTCGATATCTATGTTGCCGCTCTCGACGATCATCTCAATGAACACGGCTACATCGTTCCCGGCCTCGGCGACGCAGGCGACCGCATCTTCGGCACAAAGTAAGTCAGCATAATAGTTTAAGCCCGACAGGTGTTCCTGTCGGGCTTTTTGCATATTTAGTTTATTTTTCTTTTTCGGCCATGCTTATCGCGGCGTAAGAGACACCCAGCAGGATGAAATACGCGAACAGATCCCTCGGATAGAACCAGATGTATTCCACGATGCAGGAAAACGCAATGCCGATAAACGAGGCGGCGCAGGCAATGAGCACGGTCTTTTGTAAGTATGCTTGAGCCTCTGCGCGCGATAACGGAGTTTTTGATGCTGCGCAGGGCAAGCCACATGAACGATACAAAGCCGAGTATGCCGGTTTCAGAATAAGCTCAAGATACAATGACTGCGTGTGCGCCGCGCCGTCGATCGCAAGCGGCTGAGCGTACAGCGGATACAGCGACGCAAACGCGGCCGGCCCGAGGCCGATTCCGCTTACGCCGTAGTCGCGGATCATGTACTCAACGCCCTGCCACAGCGCAAAGCGGTGCTGCGCGGAGGAGTCGATGTGTCCGCTGCTTCCGAGGAAGCTTGTGACTATGCTCGTGAGCCTTGTTATTATCGTCGATGGCAGCAGCGGTATTGCGAGCAGCGCCAGCGCGATAAAAAAGCGGAATGAGCTTTTTTGTTGCGCAGCCAGATGTAAACAAAGGCTGCGAGCATAAGCGATATCCAGCCCGAACGTGAGTAGGTCATGATAAGCGCAACGGCAGGTAACGCAAGCCCGATCAGAAGCACAACGCAGCTCAGCTGCTTTTTGCGCGTTCCGGCAAACGCAGCGCACAGCGGCATGAACAGAACGAGAAATTCCGAGAAGTTGTTCGGGTTATCGAGCGTCGATGTAACTCGGCTGGGAATGCCGGTGTTGAGCTTGAGATCGGTGAAGGAGGCGCTGACGTAAACAAGGCCGAACTTGCGCTGGATAATGGCGTAAAGCGAGGTGAGGATAACTGCGGCATAGATAAATGCAAGCAGCTTCACAAGGCGCTTTTCGTCGCTTATATCGGCGGCAATGACATAGGTGAAGATAAATGCCGCAATGAAAAACAGCAGTATTCTTATGCTGTCGGACGGCTCTGCGTAAACAACAGGCTGACAAGCAGCGCTATCGCAAACAGAGCAAACGGAAATCCGAGCTTGTCCGGATACAAAAGTCTCTTTCCGCAGCCGACGAGGATAAGATACAGCGCAAGGAAGCCCACGGCGGCAATGACCGCATATGCATTGTTCCAGCTCTCGTGCGGCATGACGAACATAAGGCATATAAAAGCGCCGAGCAGGAACTCAAAATTCAGAATAAAGCTGCCGCGGCAAAGCCTTGCTATAAGGCTGCCCTCCCCGGGCCGGGGCGAAAAAAGCCTGCAATGGCAGAGAATTTTTTCGATAAGATCAAGGATGAAGCGGATAATGCGCGCAAACAGCGAAGTCTCGTACACCGCCTGGACGCGGTCGCCGCGCCGCAGCCACTTTTACCGGAGCAAGATCGTCGTAAGCCCGTTTAAACGGCCTCCAGATCTTTTCGAGTATGGCAAAGAACACGCTGTGAGTCCAGGCATTATAAACATAGTTTAATATAGCGCCGTACTGCAAATAAGCCGCCCTCCTTTCGCGTTGATGTCATGGCTCATCATTACGCTGCTTCGGAAACGCCGGAAACGCTGGCGTAGATGGTCGCCTTGCCGAAATGCATGGTGAAGCTTGCGCCGACGCCGTAGAGTCTGCCGCCGACGTAAAGACCCTTCTCCGTGAGGTTGCCCTGAAGCTCGACCGTTACGGTGACGGCGTCGTTATATGCTACCTCGGCCTTGGCCTGATTGCCGTCGGCATCGACAAAAGTAGGTGTACGACGGCTCGCTTTTCAACGGCAACGACCTTGCCGAAATCGACATTTGTCGTGTCCTCAAAGGCAGGAGCACCGATCTCTATTGCGTCGGCTGCGCCGACCTGAGCCTTATAGCAGAAAAACTGAACTCTGACTGTGCTCGTATCGGTCTTCGCGGCTTCCTGAGCCGGGGTGAACGCCTTTGGTTGCGAAAAATACTGCGGCTGCGATAATGACAAGGGGATTATCAGCAGGTCGATGATGTTGATTTTTCCGAAAAAGTTTTCCGTTTTGTCGATCATTGTTTCAATACCTTTCAAGATTATTTATATGTTTCAAACACGTCGAGTGCCAGCTTGCGCAGGTCAAACTCCTCGCTTACCTTCTTTAACGCGTTTGCCGAATACTCTGCGCGCAGAGCGTCGTTTTCCATAAGCTCGAGCATCGCGTCGGAAAAACCGTCGCTGTCGCCGAAATTGAGGACTCTGCCGCAGACGGTGTGCGTTTCGGCAAGGTCGCGGTTTCCGCCGACATCGGTCACGACAAGCGGAACGCCGGCGTTCATTGCCTCAAGTATCGCAAAGCTCATCGCCTCGTTTTTCGAGCTTGTGTTCAGATAGAGATCCGAAGCCTTCAGCATTCTGTCGGAATCGCGGCGGAAGCCGAGCTGGATGACACAGTCGCTCATACCGGAGTTCGTGCTCATAACCGCAAAGTCGTCAAACTCCTCGCCGTCGCCGGCGATAAAGCACCTACAAAGGGCTTATCGGTCTTGCGCCTGAGCTTTGCAAGCGAGGCAAGCAGGGAAGGGCAGACCCTTTTTCCGGGGCATAGCGCGCCATGATGGACATGACGAAGGTATCGCCGTTAACTCCGAACTCACGGGCAAAGCTGCGGTCATACACGCGCTCGCGCTTCGGTTCGACTCCGTTGTAAACGACCTGAATGCGGTTCTTTTTTCACGCCGTTTGAGACCATTATGTCCGCTCCTGGCGGCACACGGCGATTATGCGGTGGTCAAACGGAGTAAACAGACGGTTGAGTATCTTCCACTTCGTGTTCTGATATATTGTAAGATGGCTTGTGTACACGACCTTTACCTTGCGGTAGAAAAGCCGGGACAGGATGGCGATGACGTTTTTCCATGGGGTACTGCGCGTGGATAACGTCGATCTTGTTCTCGCGGCAATAGCCTGCAAAAGCTTCTTTGCCGCAGAGAGAGCTTTTTTGTGCTCATCTCAAAGCGGAAGCACGCAAAGCCCTCGCTGCTCACGGTTTCCGAAAGCTGGCCGGGAACATTGTAGGCCAGATGGCATGTCTCGCCCTGCGCGGACAGAATGTGCATAAGGTTCAGAACGTATTTCTCGGTTCCTGCTTTTCCTGCATAATTTATTAGGTACAGGATGCTCATATAAACACCTCTATTTTTTAAACTTGTCCTTATAATATACAATGTAATTGCTTTTGTTTTCAAGAACAAAAGGTTAAGCTTTGCCTTTAATACTGTTGCACAACAGTTTTGGATTAATGTATATTGACTTAGCAAATATTTGCGGTATAATATTTGTAAACTATACAACGTGTATACGAAGGTGCTGGGGATGAATATTAAAAGCCTAAATAGGAAGCTGAACAAAAAGTTCGCGGGAAGGGTCACGGCAAGGCTCAGTGACGGCTGCATAGTGCTCACGGGTGAGCTTGACGATTGGAACGACGTTGTCGATGCCGGCATGACTGCGGCCACGCCGCATTCAAGCACACGTTGTAAACGATATTGTTTTCACTGCTGCTCCGGAGGAGAAAATGCATGTGCCGGCTTTGAGCGACAAGGCGCTTGAGGGCGACAGACCCGATGTTCTCGTCATCGGCGGCGGCATATCCGGCTGCTCGGTGGCAAGGGAGCTTTCGCGCTATAAGCTCAGCGTTTTGCTTTATTGATAAAGAGGCCGATCTCGCGCTCGGCGCCTCCGGCCGCAATGACGGCGAGGTGCATCCGGGCGTTGATTTGTCGAAAGGTTCGCTCAAGCATAAATACATAAGGCGCGCAAACCACATGTACGAAGACCTCTGCCGCGAGAGCTTGACGTTCCCTTTAAGCGCACGGGGCAGTACGCCTGCTTTACGCACAAAAAGCTGGCTGCCGTTTGTAAGCCTCTATGCCAAATGGCGCAGAGATCATGACGGCATTGAGGACACATGCATCGTCATGGGCGATGAGATACGCAAAAAAAGAGCCGAAAATATCGCCGGACGTCGCCTTTGCGCTGTCAAATCCCTCGTCGGGCAGCGTAAGCCGTATAATCTTGTCATTGCCTATGCCGAAAACGCGGTGCAAAACGGCGCGAGAGTTTCGCTCAACACCGCCGTTACAGGCATGGACGTTTCAAGCGGCGAGATAAAAGCGGTTTACACAAACAGAGGAACGATATATCCGCGCGAGGTGATAAACTGCGCCGGAGTCTACCCGACGTTGTTGCGCAGATGGCGCAGGACAGATTTTTCAGCATTCATCCGCGCCGCGGCACAAACTCTATTCTTGACAAAAAGACCGGCGCAAGCTTTCATGGAATCGCCTCCATCGTCATGTCGCAGAGCCCCGTCCAGACGCACACCAAGGGCGGCGGCATTCTGCACACGATGCACGATAACCTGCTCATAGGCCCCGACGCCGTCGAAACGCCCGAGCGCGAGAACACCGCCACCGATGCCGAGAGCATAGCGCGCGTGTTCACAAAGCAGAGAATCACCATGCCCACTCTCACGGAGAAGGACATTATAACATATTTCACCGGCGTTCGCGCGCCGACCTACGAAGAAGATTTTATTATCGAGCCGGGCAGAAAACGAAGAATATCTACCACGTTGCCGGCATACAATCTCCCGGACTTACGACGGCTCCTGCAGTCGCTCAGGATGTTGCCGAGTACGTCGCAAAGCTCTTTTAACGCGGAGAAAAAAGCGGATTTTGACCCCGTGCGCAAGGCTCCACCGCATCTTGCGGGGATGAACGACGCCGAGCGCGCCGAGCTTATACGCCAAAATCCGATTACGGCGTGATCGTGTGCCGCTGCGAGGAGGTCAGCCGCGGCGAGATACTCGATGCGCTCAGAAGCCCGTCTGCGTGCCGACGCTTGACGGCGTTAAAAGCGCGTCAGACCCGGCATGGGCAGGTGCCAGGGCGGCTTCTGCTCGCCGCTGGTAACGAAAAAATAATTGCGGAATATCTCGGCGTTCCGCTCACGGAGGTAATGAAAGCTCCGATCGGTCGCCGATAGTTTTCGGAAGCAAAAAGGGAGGCAGCGACAATGCATGATTACGATGTTATCGTGATAGGCGGCGGCCCTGCCGGCCTTTGCGGCCGCACTTGCGGCAAACGAAAACGGCGCGAGAGTGCTCGTCGTTGAGCGCGAGGAGCGCCTGGCGGAATGCTCAAGCTACAGTGCATACACGACGGCTTCGGCCTGCGCCGCTTCGGCGAGCGCCTTGCAGGCCCCGAGTATGTTGAGCGCTTCATGGATAAGATAGCGCAGTCGGATATCGAAGCGGCCTGCAATACCTTCGTTACGCGCGCGGAAAAAACCGAGAGCGGCTTTACAGTGACATTAGTATCGCGCGAAGGTCTGCGCACAGTCACGGCCAAGAGCCTTGTCCTTGCGACCGGCTGCCGCGAGAGAAGCGCAAAGCAGGTTTTTATCCACGGAACGCGCCCGGCAGGAGTGTTCACTGCCGGCACTAGCGCAGCATTTCACAAACCGTCTCGGTGTCATGCCGACGAAAAAATGTGTTATCCTCGGTTCGGGCGATATCGGCCTTATCATGGCGCGCAGACTTTACTCTTGAGGGAGCGGAGGTCCTCGGCGTTTATGAAATTAACCCCCACGCCCTCGGGACTTACACGAAATATCTATCAGGTGCCTTACCGATTATGATATACCCCTGCACCTGAGCCACACTGTAACGCGCGTGTTCGGAAAGGACAGACTCGAAGCTGTCGAGGTCTGCGCCGTTGACGAAAACTATAAGCCTATCCCGGAGAGCGCCGAAAGGATCGAGTGCGATGCGCTTATCGTCTCCGTAGGCCTTATTCCGGAAAACGAGAGCTTGCCCAGTCGCTGGGCGTTGAGCTGATAAGCACACGGGCGGCCCTGTGTGCGACGCGCAGCTTATGACAAAGGTTCCGGGCATATTCTCCTGCGGAACGCATTGCATGTAAACGACCTTGTTGACTTCGTTTCCGAATCCGGCGGGAGGCCGGAAGAAACGCGGCAGCATGGTGCGGAAAAAGATGCAGCGCAAGTGGATATAAACATCGGCGGCGAGTTTTTTGTATCTTGTTCCGCAGCAGATAGACCTTAGAAAGCGATAATTCAAAACGGTCGTCTTTCCGCTCGAAAAAGTTCTCGACAAAAGCGTTCTGCGCCTTAAAATAGACGGTGAGGAGGTCTGGAAAAAGACCTATCCGTTCCTGCGTCCGCCCGAGATGCAGCAGCTTACGCTTGATATGACAAAATACGATATAAACGAAAACAGCGACGTGCGCTTTTGAGATCGAGGTGGTAAAATGAAACAGCTCGTATGCATAAAGGCTGTCCTCGCGGCTGCCGCCTGACGATAGATGAAAGGACGGAGAATACATCGTCACAGGCAATACCTGTCCGAGAGGCAAGGAGTTTGCAATAAGCGAGATGACAGCGCCGAAACGCACGATATGACTCAACTGTGAAAACCGTATTTTCCGACGTGCCGGTGCTGCCGGTGAGAGTGTCGGACGATATTCCCAGGGAGAAATATTCGACGTCATGCGTGAAATAAACGCGGTGACGCTTAAAGACGCATCGGCAGGGGAGATGCCGTTATAAAAATGTGAACTCGGACTGGGCGTGGACGTCATTGCAACAAGTGATCTTTAAAACAGA
>VOFC01005173.1_pt1 | contig 29407 bp, 30 predicted proteins | sample 5384161 | NCBI WGS metagenome assembly VOFC01 (sample SAMN12384722, study PRJNA508395) | human gut metagenome | isolation source: healthy gut B | host: Homo sapiens | reverse complement strand
GTAAGGACGAGTCAGGCTATCCTACCTGGCGTAACGGAGTGCGCTATCATCAGGTATCTACGGACGAGGTACGGTTCGCTGGGAGCGGAAGGCTTCTTCACGGAGAAGACCCCGCTGTGTCCGCATAGCCCGTACAGCGCTTCCAAGACCAGTGCCGATATGGTGGTGATGGCTTATCGTGATACTTACAAAATGCCTGTAACCATTACCCGCTGTTCCAATAACTACGGCCCGTATCACTTCCCGGAAAAACTGATTCCGCTGATTATAAAGAATATCCTTGAAGGCAAGAACCTACCAGTGTACGGTGACGGCAGCAATGTACGCGACTGGCTGTACGTGGAAGATCACTGCAAGGCCATCGACCTTGTAGTGCGCAAAGGCGTGGAAGGTGAGGTTTATAACGTAGGCGGCCATAACGAAAAGACCAATCTGGAGATTGTGAAACTGACTATCGCTACTATCCGCCGTCTCATGGAAGAGGAGCCGAAATACCGTGCTGTCCTGAAAAAGCAAGTGAAAGATGCCGACGGACAGATTGACATCAGTTGGATAAACGAAGATCTGATAACGTTCGTGAAGGACCGCCTCGGTCATGACCAGCGTTATGCCATCGACCCCACCAAGATAACGGATGCCTTAGGCTGGTATCCCGAAACAAAATTTGAAGTGGGTATCGTTAAGACCATCGAATGGTATCTGAATAATCAGGACTGGGTGGAAGAAGTAACCAGCGGCGATTATCAGAAGTACTACGAAAGAATGTACGGAAAGAAATAACCGTTACAGAATAAAGGCAAGGCTTAGCAACAAGCCGAAGAACAGCATATTACGTGAGGTTTCACCTAATATGCTGTTCAGTTTTTTACCGCTTCGTATGGCTACCATTCTGTGCCAGGTCAGCACATGCAGGCAGAGGTAGACGCAGGGAGCCCAGATAAAGGCAAGCGGCTCTATTTTTGCCGGTATAAACAAACCATAGGCTGAGCAAGGCGGCTGCCACGCCTAATCCCAGATATAGGTAACGGCCGAAAGGTTCGCCGAAACGGACAATCAGCGTACGTTTGCCGCTGAGGGCGTCCTGTTCCCGGTCGCGGTAGTTGTTTACGACCAGCAAGGTGTCTATTACCAGACCGCAGATGAACGAGGCTACCCATACGTCGGCCGTAATGGAGTGGGCTTGTACGTAATAAGTTCCGCCTACGGGGATAAAGCCGAAGAAAACCAGTACGAGCAAGTCACCCCAGCCTTTGTAGGAGAGTAAGGTGGTGTATAGGAAAGCGAATATTACGCAGAGCAATCCCAGCAGTATCAGTTCCCAACCGCCGTGAGGCAATTGTCCCCAGCACTGCTGCAAGAGTGTGCAACCTATGAGGCAGGCGAATATGAGCATGCCTGCTATCCCTCGTTTCATGGCTGTGGGAGTAATCCAGCCTTGCGCGCAGGCACGTTCAGGACCCAAACGGTCTTCACGGTCACTGCCTTTCAGGTAATCGTAAAGGTCGTTGATGAAATTGGCGGCAATCTGCATGCCGCAGGCAAACAGCGCAACATAACAGCGCCGGTATGATGTTGAATGCTTCATCGGCAAATGCCAGGGCGGAACCTGTCAATACGGGAATAACGGCTCCCGTCAGTGTCTTGGGACGGGCGGCAAGTATCCATGCGTGGAACGAGTTGGTAGCTATTGCTTTCATGTCGTACTTTTTAGAAAGTTATACTACAAAGATAGCGAAAGGATTTGTTATCTTTGCACTGCTATTCGGGTAAAATTATTCATTGCGTCAAACAATAAAGATAAATCTATGGCTCAGGCACTGTTTTATAGAGGGTTCGGAAGATTGCTGTTTTTTTCTTTTCCGGTATTGCTGTTCTTTTCATCGTGCCGGTCTGCGCGTAATTTTACCTCGCCTCTTCCCGGTGAGTATTCTGTCCGGATATCCGGATTTCCGGCATCCGGATATAAGAATGTGAAGCGCATCAGGCAGTATGAGTTTGCACACCGTGATGTACCTGCCGCATTCGACGGTTGCAGGCTGGCTTTTGTCTCGGATTTGCACTACCGTAGTTTGCTGAAAGAGAAAGGGCTGAAGGACATCACCCGCCTGTTGAATGATTTGCAGGTTGATGCCCTGCTGATAGGCGGTGACCTGCATGAGGGCTGCGAGTATGTTCCGGCTGTGATTGCGGCATTGGGAGCTGTGAAAACGCCTTTGGGCACTTATGCCGTTCTTGGAAACAATGATTATGAGGCTTGTTACGATGATATTCTAAAGGAAATGGAGCGTCAGGGCATTTGCTTGCTGGAGCATAAAGCGGATACTTTGAAGCGGAATGGTGAGCGGATTGTGATAGCCGGGGTGCGCAATCCTTTCAATCTTGAACGGAACGGGCAGTCGCCCACGCTTTCCCTCTCTCCCGATGACTTCGTCATATTGCTCACGCATACTCCCGATTATGCCGAAGATGTTCCCATAACCAATGCCGACCTTGTGTTTGCAGGACATACGCACGGCGGGCAGGTAACGCTGTTCGGGCTGTATGCTCCTGTAGTTCCTTCTCGTTACGGGCAGCGTTTCCTGAAAGGGATAAGGACTAATTCCGAGAAGCAACCTGTCATCATAACAAACGGTATCGGAACTTCCAGTAAGAATCTGCGGTTGTTTGCACCAAGTGAGGTGGTAGTCTGACACTGAAAGTTATAAGCGTATTTATATTTGTGCCAAGCTTGTGGCACAACCGTGCCTATTAAATGGCACAACTGTGCCACCCTAAAAAAACACAATTATGCTGTCAGGGGTGGAATGGCTGGAGGATGCTCTTGCGTCATCATTCTGATATTACAAACAGATGATGGTGCTGCTGAAAACGTAAAATGGGTATATCCTGCGTTTTATAAGTAAGGATTTACTTCTACATCTTGAGGCTTTTCTTCTACGGTGTCGTCAACCGAAATTCCCATGTCAATTCTGCCGCTGGCGCTGGTTTTTATATTCAGTTTATACCATTTTGCCGCTTCAAGCTGAATGGTTTGCGTTGCTGTACGCACATTGCCTTTATATGTACCGGAAACGGTGCATTTCAGATTAGGATTTTTACTGTCGATGTTAAAAACGCTGCATCGTATGTACTGTTGCATTTGCCGTTACTGTCGAACGTGATGACCCGTGAAGGTTCCGCCTCTGTAGAAACCTCAACGGTATAACCATTGAATACCTGTGCAAAGACTTCGTCATAGGCAATACTTACTTTGGCATTGGCCATAGTGCAGGTTACTTTGACGTTGCTTATTTCATTGGTTCTGACTTCAAAAGGAGCGCTTGTTCCGAAGTAACGTATTTGTCCCACTCCGTCATTAGCAGATTGTCCAACCTCTTCCGTGCAGCTTTCAGCCGTAACTGTGTAGCCGCTTCCTATGGGGAAGATGAAGGTGGTGTTCTTAAAAGGTCAGAAAGTTGGTTGACTCTAATTTTACATTGCCGTTTTGGAGGACTTGTATGTTGTAGTCCTTCGCATCCGTTTCCGTAAGGTCTGTTACCGTGCGGGTGCTTACTTCGATTTCAGGAGCAGTGGAGTTTTCCAGAGTGAGATTAATCTGTCCGCATTCTTGTACCGGTTCATCATTATTGGTGCAGGCTGCCGCAATCAGCGCAATTCCTGCTAAAGCTAAAAGTTTCTTCATTGTTATAATTGGGGTTTAATTATTCGTAATCATAGTTTAAGACAACATTATCTATTTTGAGAACACTGCCCACGACACGGTCTTCTCCAAAGGGAGAACTACCGTAACCACCGTTTTCTCTATGCATATTGGAGATAGTGGTATCGTAACCGGATTGAAAAAGACAGTAATATATTTGGCCTTGCTTTTGCATATGCTCTTTATTATATTCAAATTTGAGAGTCTGCGCGGTATACTCTTTTGTCCGGATGAGTTGAATTCAATGGTACTTGCAATTTCTTTTTTTATCCGTATTATATACTTTGGCATAAGCCAGGCACTTGTCGTTGATGACAGGGAAATATTTGTAGTCGAACGATATGCTTGTAGGACGGCTTTCATGCTGTATGCCTAATGTGTATGTATCGGTGTTTTTATCGAATGTGCCTGTGAAAAGGTAACCTGCATATGCTGTTCCGTTATCCCGGGTATAAGTATATACTTCATCTCTGCTCCAAGTGCCACTGACTTTTTGTTGTAGAATGCCAATGTTGAAATTTCTACAGCATTTGCGTCTTTGCTGCTGTCTGTTGTTGAACAGTACCGGAACACCAGCGCCACCAGACTCCATAACCGACTCCTGTTCCCCAGCCTGTGGCACTTTTCCCCACCTTTGGTCGTTCTTTTTCATTTCTCGTGTTCCAACCTGTAAGGTAATAACAATATAATGGACGGCCCAACTGCCGTTACCTCCATTTATCTCTTTTTTATTCCAGACTGATTCAAAATTGCCATTCTCCAATTGTTCTGCACTTTCCATTGTTACTTGCTGTGAATTAGTACAGATGATGTTTCCAAAGCGGGAGCGGATGGTATATTGGTTGTTGGCAACGAGCCCCTTTATAACAGTCTTTCCATTATCATTTATAGCTTGTATCCAGTTAATCCCGTCCGCTGAAGCTTCGTACACGATATTGGCCAATACTTTTTCCGTCATTTCCGGTTTGGAGCTCATATTCGCTGCCGTCATAGGAGTAATATATATAAATGTACTCCATACATCTCCTTCCATTTGCTCCGGTAGTGTAAAAGAAGGCAAATCGGGATTGCAATTCAGTGTATAGCGATTAGCGACAAGCACGTCTTTAGTTCCCAAGAGTTCGATTTTGCTTCATTTAAAGTATTCGTACCGGATAATGTTAATGTATAATCCTTGCCTGCCGGTACAAAAAAGTCAGCGTTATTAGGGATTTCTCGTATGCTTGTCCCATCGGAAATCTCGATTTTGTAGGTGTCGTAGTGCTCAAGCAAATTATCGGCTATTGCAGGATGGACGATTGCGCAGGATAGCTTTACGGAAAGGCTCTTTGCTGTTTCCGTGGCTGTTGTAATACGGAACTCCTCTGTTGCGGCATATAAATAAGGAGCGGTTCCCATATTTTCCGTTCCATAAGATGCTTCTAACCTGTAAAAGCCTTCATCCAATACTAAAGACGTGAACTCTCCTGTTTGGTTGTACACCACTTCTCCGGTCTGCGTATCGGTTACTTTGTATGTCAGTTCAGATGCTGTCGGTGCGGTAAAAGTGCTTGTGGCACGGGTGACTGTCTCTGCTGAGGCTTCTGCCGAAATATCCACATCTTTCAGCACGAGCCGTCCTTTGCCTTTGTACGAGGGTTGCAAAACGTCTTCCTGGCAGCTTGCAAACCCAAGAAACAGGCAGAGTATGAATATGTATCGCATTCCGTTTCTCATATCTTCTTATTCTTTTTCAATAGTCATAATCCAAACTAAACTCATCTACGTAAAGTGTGCTTCCTCTGCCCCCTACGAAGTAGTCGCCATATTTACTTGCCGAGCATACGATGACAATGTAGGTTGGTACACGGTTAGTAACACGGTAGTCCAGGTTCAATTCGAACTTTTGTATTCCGTTACCGTTGTTCCGCTGTACATTTCGGCATAGGCGATGATATGTTCGTCGTTTTGTCAAACAGCTTTCTGTTGGTAGGGCGGGTGCGTATCTCTATCGGTCCGTCCAGTCGCCCAAAGCGATGTATATGGCACATGTATCGGGCTTTCCCTTGTAATTTTGGAAACGCGTATAGTCCTGACTGCCTTCGGCTGGCAAGTCTGTAATAGGTGCGGTGGTATATTTGTAGTATCCTTTCAATTTTGTCGGGCGGCCTGTAAATGGCTGGCCGAAGTTCAAAATACCGTTTGTACCGTCCACCTTGATGAATTTTCCCGTAAACAGGTTGCCGGCGGCAAATTTTACGATTACGTTCTTCGATTCCAGCCTGGCTGCTTTGCCGCTTCCGGTAGCGGTGTCATCGGTGGGGGTGGAATTGCTCTGACTGGCTGTGGTAACGCCTATATTGCCGGTATCCCAAAATGGCGTACTATTTTCTTCCCAGGGGTTTGCCACTTTGCCATCCATGCTCCAATAATCGAAAAGAAGCATTGGGCAATTCTATTGCCGCTGTAGTGGTGAAGGTCTTTTCCGTACTTATGGAAGTTCCCGAATATGCACGACAGACATAGGCGGTCGATGCTTTCAGGTGAGGAATACGGGCCGAGAAACTGCCACCGGTCGTTATCATATAGGAAGCATCCACTTTCTGCCACTCTTCAGAGGTTGCCTCACGTATTTCGAAGCCGTTGTCTTCGCTTTCAAGCCCTTCTCCATATAGCCAGGCTACATTGACCCAACCGTCTGCCGATGTTATCTTGACAGCATCTGTTTCGAACACATTGAGTGTCCAGTCTTCCAGTATATCCCGGTAAGTGACGATTACGATTTGCGGTTGTCCGCCTGTAAAGTTCATTACCGTGGCGTTGCCGTCGTATCCGTGTATGGTGGGCCGGTAGGTCCTAACTTTAGTTCTTTGATTTTAATTTTGGACAAATCCTGCTCTTTTGCTTACATAGGCAATGGCTCTTCTCTCTTTTTCGTTTACATAGAAAACAGCCTCACCGATTTGGCCTTCTACAACAAAACGGCGGTCAATCGGCTGTTTGGCTATGATTTTCCACGGGTAATCCTGATAGAGGGACAGGATAACCGTTTGAGGATTGGTCAGGTCGAAAGTCGTGTCCGGGCGTAAGATGCTTCTTGCACCTTCCGTCATTTCCACTTTCCTGATATATACTTTCTTCATATTTACGGTATCGGCAAGGGTCACTGTCACTGTACGGTTCTCCGTACTGATAACCGCTCCTGTGGTTTCCCCCTCTACTTCGAGCGCGGTAATGTCGAGCTTTATAATAGGATAGGGTACATTGTTCTCTATGCAGGAGCTCAGCAGCCCTGCCAATATCAGGAACAGTCCGGTTGCATATGTTTTTATTTTCTTCATGTATCTTACAGGCAAAGTGTAATTCCTATATTTATGTTGAACAAGTTTATTTTTTGAAGTCGGCCGCTGGCAGTGCGTTTGCCTGTTTCACCTTCATTGTTCTTCTGTTTTTCTATTCTGTACTTGAAGCCGACAACGCCGAATGACATCTCGGCGCATACATTCTCCATGATGAATACGGCAACACCGGGATTCAATCCCAGATGTATTTCGTGTATGGTGGTTTCCGTGCGTTTCAATGCTTCGTCCTTGCCACGGGTGAAAGTGCTGCTGCCATTGTTGTAGGAAAGCGAACTCTCATTGAAGAATCCGAAGCGCTTGCCTCTGTCCAGTCCCACATACGAACGGTGGAACAGCGCGATGCTATACGAGTCTTCCGAGTAGCGTATGTCTTTGAGGTCGAAACTCAAATCGTCGTCAATGTTTAGCGATATGTTGCCCAGGTCGGCTACGGTGTGGTTGTACCCGGCTTTGAGTCCGACTATGACATTGTCCTTGAATGCATAACCTACAAATGGTCTGACGGATATTGTACGGAAGTTGCAATCAAAGTCTTTTATCAATGAGAACAGCATCCGGCTCTCCTCGCCGTCATAATTGATATAGGAGAACGTAAGTCCGCCTACCCATTTCTTTTTGGGTATAAAACGGTAATTGATAATTCCCCGGTCGAAGCGTCCGACCGGTTTGGTATAGATAATTTCCGAACTGTCCGGTTGAGCCGCTTCAACAGCCGGTCGTTCAATGTATATCGTGTCGTGTACATAAACTGTCCGTATCCGTAACGAGTCGTGCGTTTGGGATAACGCTTCCTGCGTTTCTTGTGCCCGGACTGTTCCCATACCCACCATGATGCACACCATATATATAAGTAACTTCTTCATCCTTGATTATAAATAAAAAAGGCCAGTCCCAGACCTATGGAAAACAGGTTTATCTTGAAATTGGCGCTACTTGACGAATGTTCGCCTTGATACACCTGGTTGGTTGTCTGTTTGGTTTTGCTGAAGTTCAATCCAAGCACACCGATACTGACTTCTACGGCAGTATAGTTGTTGATGAATGCCACAATGCCCGGTGCTGCTCCGATGCTCATGCCGGTGGTTGTGGCGAAAGTTCCGGTGACCGACTCGTCCTTTCCGTTTATTACTCTGGATTGGCTGCCCGACCATTCCAGCTGGGTTTCGTTAAAGAGTGCAAACCGCTTGCTTTTTGCCCAAACTGATGTAGTTGCGCAGTATCAGCATACCTGAATATGTGTGTTTCAACTGATAAAGGTCGTTGATGTCAAACTGGTTGTCATCATCGATATTCAGCGTCAGGCCATCTATCTTTATCAATGAACGGCTGTAGGCAAACCGGCCTCCGGCCGCTATATTGTCTTTAAACGCATAGCATACCAGGGGACTGACTTTGAATGTATAGCCGTCGGATTTGAATCCGTCGATAATCAGGAACTGGTAGTTATCCTCGGTATGTTCGGAGTAAGATATCGAACTGCCTGCTATCCATTGGCCTTTGGGAACAAATGTGCTTTGTTCGATTTGGCGTTTGAATTCTTGCGCTTGGATTTTACCTCCTGCGATAGCTGCCAGGGCTAATGTTATGATGATTGCTTTTGTCTCACTTCACAGATGTTTTTATTCATAAACTAATTCGAAGTCGTCGAGCCACATCGTACTTCCTGTTCCGCCACTGAAATAATCGCCGTACTTACTGGATGAGGCTACGATGATGATAGCTGTCGGCTTCCGGTTGGTATAACGGTACTCTACCGGAATGTTGAATTCAATCATTCCTTCTCCTTCTGTCGAAGATGTGAAGTCCTTTTCACCATAACCTATGATATACTCGCTGTTGACATCGAACAGTTGTGCGCTGCCCGGAGTCTTATAGTTGGTTCTGACTATTACAGGCCATGTCTCTCCGCCGTATGTTTCGCCGGGCCAGTTGCCCAATACGATAAAGATGCTTCCTATATCCGGATCGCCTTTGTCGATAAATTCGCAACTGTTGTCGTAATTCACGGTATTGGATTGGTAGCGGACATATCCGCGCAATGCTGTAGGACGAGATTCGAACGGGCGTCCCCAACCCAGTACACCATTACCTACGACACCATCCATATTGGTAGCCAGGTATTTGCCGGAAAATACATTGCCAGCCGCAAACTGCCCGATGCCTAACATGCTGGCGAATTTGATTCCAGTTTGGCTGAGTAGCTACCGCCATGCTTCACAGAACCGTCTGCGGTGGTTATATCCGTTCCGGCCTTTTGTGAACCATGGTTGCCGGTATCCCAAAACATCGTTCCGCCGGATTCGTATACATAGGTCGGCTTGGAACCATGCCAGTTTTCAAACCCGGCATTGGGGAGTTGGGTGGCTTTCTCCGTAGTGAATCTGCAAATCACGGAAGATGCCTTTTCTCCGGCAACTGCTACATATTCATAGGTGGTAGCCACTTTCAGACCGGTAATGGCAGCTGTCATTTCTTTACCGTTCAACACACCTTCCACTTCCTTCCAGTCGGATGAGCCGGTTATCCGGTAACGGAATATCAAGGGATCGGATGTTTCTTTTCATCAGACCGCCCCCGCAAGACTGCTTTCGATGTCCATATGTCACCTTCTGCAACCTCTTTAGTCAGCACCACTGCATCGGAAGCGGATATGGATAATACCCCTCATTGGTGCGGTTGCGGACATCGGTAGCATGTAATATTATGTTATAAGTCCCTTCTTTTGCAGTGATATGTTTCATTAAACCGTCTGAAAACGTCACACGCATCGTACCGACATCGCTACCGGTATTGTATTCGGATTTGTATGACAGACCGGAAGCTTCCAAAACGCCCCCTTTCCATTTCCGTCAGTCTCATGAGGTTCATCCGGACGGGAAGTCCGCATTGTGCGAATTGTTCGCAGTACATGGACAGTTCATTGAGTACGGATGTACTTGTTACGGTATACGATAATTCCGTTCCCATGCCTACTTCATAGAATGCGGAAGAGGTTATATCGAAGTTTTCGCCGCGGAAGATAGGTCGTTGATAAATCTGTACTTCATCGGTTATTTCTCTTATCGGATTGGCGTTGATACTGACTTTTACCGTACCGCCACCGTCTGCATAGTCTGTCGGTATGAAGTTGAAGGACAAGTCGTAGCGATAGGCGGATTGCGCATCCGGAATGTTTCCTTCTTTTGTATAGCTTTTTCCGTTGGGCATGGTTGCTTCCAGATGCCATTGCAGCTTAGTGTTGTCCGCCGGCAGCATGTAGTAGCCGATGGAGTCTTTGGTTTCGGGAAGATAATCTAAAGTGCCGTCTGCAGTGGATACCGTAACCTTATAGGTTTGAAATACGGAGCTTAATGCTTCGTCATATTTTACGGCAACTACCGTATTGGCGATACCGCAAGTCAGCTCCAGGTTGGTAACTTCGTCGCTGTTAATGTGGAAGGGACGTTCTTCTTTATAGTATACAGTTTCGAAAGAAGCGGGTACTGAGTCGCCTGCCGTAACGAGGGCTGTGTAGCTGCCGGCAGAGAGGTAAAGCGCTTCCGGAAGTTCGTTTACTCCTTTGTATCGGCGGACGGTTCCCTTTTCATTAAGGATGCCGATTGTACAGTGGCGTTGTAAAGAATCCTGCAATTCATCGGTCATAGAACGGGTTGTGACTTTCACCTGGTCGGTTACACCTACTTTCAAATGAAGCATTCCCTCTCCGTTCAAGGTGTCCTTCTCCGAACAGGCGATAAATAAAATCGCTGTTATGGCTGTCAGATAATATTTGAAGTATCTCTTTGGCATTGTGCTTTGCTTAATTTACGATAAGGGCTAATATTGCGGATGCCGTGTTTCCTTTGTCATCCGTAACCTTTAGATTGAATCTGTGGGTTCCGGGAAAGCCCATTAATAATCCTGTAAACCCACTGATATCAAAGTCAATATCGGTTTTACCGACAACTTTATCCCCATAGGGTAGACCTAAGTTCTGGAGTATTCCGATTAACGCTCCCGGATTTGCCAGGTCAAAGTCGGTGAGTCCCAAGTCGGAAATGGCACCTGCAAAATCACTACTGCTGGAAGTAATTCCTATTTCTAAATTCCGGATACCTTCCGGTACCGCTATTTTTACAATTACGGGATAGGGATTGTCCGTTGAGACACCGGGTGGTATGGTTATGCTTTGGGTAATATCGAAACCTTTGCCGGTGATTGCCGGTTTGGTTTCGGGATCCGGTTCGGGATTCGGTTCGGGTTCGGGTAACGGCTCTTCTTCTCCCGGGGCTATGGTTATGTCTTTCTCTACAACCTCACATGTTGCATCTATCTGGATGTCGACCTTTCCAATCTCTCCATTGTCGCCGTCACCACCACTGTTTTGCTTCATCGAATATTTAATGATACGTTCTTCACCGGGAAGGACGTCGATGAAGGCTTTGGACATCGTAACTTTCTCTCCTTGAACAGTAGCGTTGAGGTCGGCAATCAGAATGTTGGTTTCACCGATGGATTTGAAATATCCTGCACGTGTTTCGTCCTTTGTATACTCCAAACGTCCTTCGCCGATGGAAACCTTGACTTTGGAGTCTTCATCCAACAGCTTTTGAAGCTCGTCGTCATAGGCTATTCTCACTTTTTATATTATTCAAAGTACAAACCAGTTCTTTAAGATCCGTTACCGTATTTTCGGTAATTTCAAAATCCTGTTTGGAGAAGTAATAGGGCTTTTCGAATTCTGCCGGTTGTACTTCATGAGACATGGCTGTGATACTGTAATGGCTTACCTTTAGCGTGAATATTTCGGGCATCTCGCTGTATTTCCACTCTTGCACCATTTTTCCTTCTTTATCCATATCGTAAATGCGGATGATGAAATTGTCGGTATTGATTCCTGTACGGGTAACGGTGGAAGTTGTTTTCTCGTCTACGGAGACTTTTAATGCAGACAGTCCTATTTGACCTTCGGCACGATTGTCTATGTCGTCAGAGCCTTTTTTGGGCGTTTCCCCATTGCTCGCGTTCGCATGAAGAGAATGCCAGGATGGCAAAGAGTGCCAGAGTAAACAGAGTGGTTGATTTCTTCATATTTTGTTATTCGTATATAAGTTCTAAATCGTCTATTTTGAGGCGGCTGCCTAAATGGGTGGTCCAGCCTGTTGCACAATCTGTCAAATCAATTGTTCCGGCTTTCTGTAAATCGTCACTGCCGAAAGAGGTTTTGGTTGTTGATAGGATATTGACATATATGTCAGTTGCTTTTTTCCATATTTTCTTGGTAGTCGAGGTTGATATATGCTTCCTGATATTCGCTGTCTGCAGAACTTGCGGCTTCTGATATGTACGAGCCGCCTGCTATGACTTTATTCCCGCTGCGTATCTCGATTTCAACTTTAAAGTTGTCTGTCTGATAGGGAGTGTATTTATACCAGAATTTCATTCCGTAGGGTCGGGAAGCGAAAGAATGTCCTGTTGTTACGGTCTCTTTCTTGTCACTCCAATTATAGGTCCCTATGAATAAGCGTCCTGCTTTTTTGCTCCCTCGGGGTACATCGTGACAGGGGTACTCGAATATCCTCCGCCGGAACCGGCTGTGTGAATCTCTGCTGCTTTAGCACCGCTTTTTGCGTCTTTTACATAGATAACGGCCGGACAGGTTGTTGTCTGTACCGGTGCCACAACCCATGCTTGGGAATATTTGTTGTTTGTATCCCACCATATATCAGTAGCACCTTTAGTATAAGGGTAATAAAAAAATAGTGGGTGAAATTTCCAAAAGTCCCTGCAGACCACCGTGTATCGGAATCTGTATGCCAGTCTTCAAAACCGGAATTGGGTATCTGCAGTGTTTCCTCGGTTTTTACGGATACTTCATTCTTGACGGCAATTGTATTGGTTCCACCTATTACGGCTTTAAATATGTAATCGGTGCCAGGCTCTAATCCGCTAACCTCAACCGCATTTTTTATTTTTTCTTGTGATGGAGAAAACCAGTCTCCTGACGCTTTTCTGCATTTTACGGTAACATCCTTAACCGTCTTCAGATATTCGGTTGTTCCTCCGTGTCTCCAACCAAATAGAGAGTGGCTTTTTTAGCCCATACATCCCCTTCGGGAGCAGTCAGGGAACAGGATGATTCACCGATTCCTACTGTCACGGTCTTTTCTTTATCTCCCGCAATTACTTTTATCTGTTGTGGTTCCTGCAACCCGTCTTTGAACGTGATGGTTACTTGATGCGTGTCTTTGTCACTCTCTATGGTCGTAGGAAATAAAGGTTGCCAATAACCGTATGCCTGATATTGATAGCTGACTTTGGATATGTCCCCTTTCAAAATGACGGTCAGCAGTATGGTAGTGCTTCCACGTTCGGCATTCATGGGTTGGGCTACGTCAAAACCATTAGGCAGAGATTTGATTTTGAGTACCAATGGCTCTTTGTTTACCTTACTCAATTTGTCTGTTGCGGTCAAGGTAAATGTATTTTCTTCGTTTGTTTCCGAATGAGATATATTGACCAGTACTTTTGTGAAGTCCAACATTGCCATTTTATCGACATTGGTACTTAATCCTTTTAACTCCAGTCCCAGATCTTGTAATGTGGTAAGCATGCCTGGTTCCGGATTTACCAGATCAATCTCGGCGGGCCATCCCTTGCTCAACAGAGAAGGAGAGCGGGTTGTCAAGACACATTTGGATATTCCGCCACGCGCCGTCAGCAAGGCTGATAAAGGGGATTCGGGTTCTGTCCATTCCGTTAACTCCCGGGCAACTCCCGATTCAAATCCCGTTGGCGTAAAGAACGGTGGCTGTGTGTTCAAGGCATCGTCCGAAATATCTATGGTTATCGGCACTCTTTCCGTTTCGTCCGTGAATGATACATCCAATTCCGTACCCCTGCTTGTACATCAAATTTCAGACGGTAATGCTGGCGTGCCTTTGCATTCTCTATGGTAGCGGCTTCAAATGTGACTTTGTTTCCTTGTTGTTTGCTTCCTGATAGGTAAATGCTTATCTTGCCGGGCTTTACGTATGCAGCCCTTGTTTCATTCTTGCCGAATGAAATGTCCGTACTGCCGGCAGGGCGTATGTTTACGGTGTAGTCTGTAAAATATTTTTGAAAAGTTCCGTGTATTCTGTCGTAACTTTTACATTGGCAAGATAGCATATGACCGATATGTTTGTACTTTCGTTCTTTTTTATGGAGAACTCTTTTGCTCCTTCGTAGTATGGGGCTCCAAAACCTTGGGTTTCTATGTTTCCATAAGTGGCCTTTTAGTGTATAGTTGCCGGCTGCAATTTCCGTTCCGTCTGTAAAGTCGGCATACTTGTTCCAGCTAAGTTGTACATTATTATTTTGAAGAACGGTAATTGAGAAGTCGTTGATGTCGGGTAATGTCTCTTCATCAGCGGTAGCACGTGTTACCATGTTTTCTACATTTGTATCAACTGCTAATCTCAGATTAAGTCTGCCCTGGTTTGCAGTTTGTTCATTCTCCCGCTCACATCCGGTCAATGTAATACATATTACTGTAAACAGGGTTAGAAAAGTTGTATATTTTTTACCCATTAACAACAGTGTTTGGTTATCTTTTACCTGCTAATTCTTGAAATCGGGTACAAAAATATGTTTTTAGATGAGATAATTAGCGCTTATCGCCTTGTTTTGCGGTTATAAATGAAAAATGGGACATCATTTGTCCCATTTTTCTCAAAAAAAGAATAATTGATTAATCTGGTTTTAATCTTGTTTTAGACATAAAATCTTATCGTGAGGGTAGCAATACTACTCCCTGTTTCTTCTTTCCGTCCATTTTGGCGGTTATAGGATGTTCAAAGTGCACGTGGCGCAGGTATTTGGACTCATATACAGCAGGTTGTGCATTCAGAAAGTCTTGATTATACACGCCGTCATTCATGAAAGCATTGATTGTGAAATAACCGACACCGAAAGAAGTCAGGTTCTGAAAAAAAGTGTGTTCCCTGACTAGGATCGACACGATAGTTTGTCAGCCCGGCTTCTACAATAATACGTGCTGCACTGATGTGGGGCCATTTAACGGGAATACCGAGCCAGGTATCACTGCTGCCCCAACGTCCCGGTCCTATCAGTACGTAGTTCTTTCCTTCGTTCAAGAATTGCTGGTTCAGCTTTTTCTATCTCCCAGGCTATTTCCTGATTGTGGGAAGCGCTGTAATCATCGGTTTTTACGTAAATTACATCCTGCAATTCATTCATTATGCCATGCCCTAACGAATTATTGGAACGGAGCAGCAGTTTTCATCGGGGATGGCTGTGAGGTCCTCGTCAAGCATTTCCTTGCTGTCGACAATCGGGCGTATTTGCAACAGATAGAACGTTCCGGTCTTGTCCTTTTCACGGTTCATGGTAGCTGCAAATTCGATTTCTACAGGACGGCGCATTTCCTGCTGTCCGTATTTTAATGCCAATTGCAAAATGCGGGGCAGAGGAAATACATCATGCTGCAAGATATTGGCGAAGGTGATAACCTTGCGCCCGCCCGGATATAAACCGTCAGGGATTATCTGGTCGTAAGGGTCGTAGGTGGAAGCTATATATTTGAGAGCACCGTCTTTTTCGGCCTCTTTTACGTGTAATTTCAATAGGTTGAAACCATCGTCAATGGAGAAGTCATGTCCGGCGTTACGCAGGTCGAGTGCATAAAAACGTGTTTGGGTTTCTTTGAGCGCAATCTCCATTTCGCTGGTTTGCAGAACTTGGTTGGGGTGATAGGGAGAGAACCGGAGAGTCATACCGCCGTCCACGATGTATTTGCCCAGCCCGAGTGCCAGATTGACAATACCCTCTTCAGCTTTTTTCGTCTCCGATAGGATAATAGTTGAGCGAACGCGCCACGCCCGACATGGACGGGTAATAACGGTCGCCATACTGGTTGCCGACCACTTCCTGCAGGATTACGGCCATTTTCTCCTGGTCGATGACGTTGCTTGTGGCTTGCATATAAGCCTTTGAATCGCGGAAATATACAGAAGCGTAAACTCCCTTGATTGCATCGCTGAGCATACGGAGCATTTCATACTTATCGTCCAGATAAGGAATCATATAAGTATTGTATATACCGGCGAAAGGTTGGTAATGGGAGTCTTCCAATAGTGAGGAAGAGCGGATGGCAATAGGTGATTTTACCACATCGAAGAAAGTGAAAAAGTCCTCAACCAGACGGTCGGGCAGTTTGGCTTTCAGAAAGTAGCGGAGAATCACATCGTCATCGGCATCGGACAGGGCTATCTGATACAGATTGTTGGTGTCCATGAACTCATCGAACACATCCGTACATAGTACTACCGTTTTGGGTATGGCAACGCGGGCATTTTCAAATTCGTCGAATTCCGGATGATGCTTCACCATATTGTCGATGAATGCCAGACCACGGCCTTTGCCGCCCAGTGACCCGTCGCCGATACGGGCAAAGTTCGAGTAACGGTCGAAACGGTCGCGTTTGAAAACAGCTACCACACCCTGGTTCTTCATCTTACGGTATTTTACAATTGCTTCGAAGATAATTTTGCGGTGGGCATCCACATCCTGCAAACTGTTCCAGGTGATAGGTTTCAAGAACTCGCCAATGGGAAACATGGCGCGTGAGTAGAGCCAACGGCTGACATGGTTGCGGCTGATATGATAAAGGAATGACTCTGCCGGTACGGCAAAGAAGGATGTTCTGTAATTCCTTCAGATTCTTGACACGGGCTATCTCTTCCAGTGTGTCGGGGTTGCGGAAGATAAAGTCGCCGAAACCGAAATTGTCCGATACGATACGGCGCAGGTCTACGTCCATCTTCTTGGAATTCTTATCGATAAAAGCCGCATCGTATTTGGCTGCGTACGACACGTTCTCCGATTCGGACGATTGTATAATCAATGGAACAAACGGGTCTTCTTTCCGTATGGCGGCACACAGCTTGATACCAGCGAGTGCGTCTTTCTCACCGCGTTCAACGCGAGGGAAGCGGACGTCGGTGATAACTCCCAGTATGTTGTTCTTGTATTTTTCGTATATGCCGATTGCTTCGTTGTAGGTACGTGCAAGGACGATTTTAGGGCGTCCCTCTCATACGTAGCGTACGTTGGTGGGCATTCAATGCTTCAGTGGAAAACTCCTGGCTCTGTTTCAATACGAATTTATAAAGATTGGGCAGGATAGAGGAGTAGAAACGGATTCCGTCTTCTATTAGAAGAATAATCTGTACGCCCACTTCACTGACGTCGTGTTCCAGATTCATCTTGTCCTCTATCAGCTTGATGATGGAAACCAGCAAGTCGGTGTTCCCCAGCCAGCAGAAGATATAATCGAACGAACTGAGGTCCTCGTTGGCAATACGTTTGGTAATGCCATGACTGAACAGGCGTTAGAATTACCATGGGAATATGCTCGTATTGTCCTTTGATGGTTCGCGCTACGTCAAATCCCTCGTTATCTCCCGTTCCCGGCATACATATAATAAGGTCGTATGGCATGGACGATAGTTGAGACAATGCTTCCTCGCAAGTAGATACCTGTGTAAAGCGCGGCGGATAACGCAGGGAGAGCGAGGTATATTCATTGAAGATTTTTTCGTCGATACGGCCATCGTCTTCCAGCATGAAAGCATCATAAGGGTTGGCGATTAAAAGCACATTGAAGATACGTCGTGTCATGAGGTTGGCAAACTGCGTATCTTTGAAATAGAGCTGGTTTAATTTAAACTTACTGAGCATGTTTTCTCATGGTTTATTAGTTCGGAGGACAAAAGTAGCAATTTAAATGAAGAATGAGGAATGAAGGATAAAGAATTACCTTTGCAAGCAGTTTATACAGTTGTCCCCTTTTTTTGTTTGTTGTTCTTTTATATTCTATGTGATTTGACGTTTTATCATTATTTAATCAAAATATTACTGCAGTGTTTAGGTGTTTTGAAAAGTTTTCCTATATTTGCAGTGTTGTTTGTTGACATTTTGTTCAGGCAATAAATAGTTAACAAGGTAATAACCTTTAAAACGTAATATTATGAATATCGAACGAATCATGTCCTCTTTGGAGGCTAAGCATCCCGGTGAATCTGAATATCTTCAGGCAGTGAAGGGAAGTTCTTCTTTCTATCGAAGATATATACAATCAACATCCCGAATTTGAAAAAGCTAAAATCATAGAAAGATTGGTAGAACCTGACCGTATCTTCACTTTCCGTGTCACTTGGGTAGACGATAAAGGGGAAGTTCAGACCAATCTCGGTTATCGTGTACAATTCAACAATGCAATCGGTCCGTACAAAGGCGGTATTCGTTTCCACGCTTCAGTAAACCTCTCTATCTTGAAGTTCTTGGGGTTTGAACAGACTTTCAAGAATGCTTTGACCACTCTGCCTATGGGTGGCGGTAATGGCGGTTCCGATTTTCTCTCCGCGCGGTAAGAGCGATGCGGAAGTGATGCGTTTCTGTCAGGCTTTCATGTTGGAATTGTGGCGTCACCTCGGTCCGGATATGGACGTACCCGCCGGTGATATTGGTGTAGGTGGTCGTGAAGTGGGCTATATGTTCGGTATGTATAAGAAACTGACACGCGAATTTACAGGAACTTTCACGGGTAAAGGTCTGGAATTCGGCGGTTCATTGATACGTCCCGAAGCAACCGGTTTCGGTGGATTGTATTTTGTAAACCAGATGCTGGAAACCAAAGGAATAGATATCAAGGGTAAGACGGTTGCTATCTCCGGTTTCGGAAATGTGGCTTGGGGTGCAGCTACCAAGGCTACCCAGTTGGGTGCTAAGGTTATTACGATTTCCGGTCCCGACGGTTATATTTATGACCCGAACGGTATCAGTGGCAAGAAGATAGATTATATGTTGGAGCTCCGTGCATCGGGCAATGATATCGTAGCTCCGTATGCCGATGAATTCCCCGGCTCTACTTTCGTTCCCGGCAAACGTCCGTGGGAGGTGAAAGCCGATATTGCTTTGCCTTGTGCAACGCAGAATGAGTTGAATGGGGAAGATGCACAGCATCTGATTGATAATAAGGTGACTTGTGTGGGCGAAATCTCCAATATGGGATGTACCCCCGAAGCTATCGACCTCTTTATTGAAAACAAGATTATGTATGCACCGGGTAAGGCTGTGAATGCAGGCGGTGTGGCTACCAGCGGATTGGAAATGTCACAGAATGCAATGCATCTCAGTTGGAGTGCGGCTGAGGTAGACGAGAAGCTTCATGCCATTATGCACGGTATCCATGCTCAGTGCGTGAAATACGGAACGGAAGCCGACGGTTACGTCAACTACGTGAAGGGTGCTAATATCGCCGGCTTCATGAAGGTAGCTCACGCCATGATGGGTCAGGGAATTATCTAAGGAAAAACTTTGTTTAGTTGTATTTGTATTTGTGGTTTGTGCTGCCTGCGCCTGTGAAGGTGCAGGCAGCACTTTTTACTATTTGTGGGTATTATTGTTTTTAATATAGTTATTTATCGGTATTGTGCCAGCTACCTGTGCGATCTAACTTTGCAGCGTGAAAATTAATTTATTAACGCTAAAAAAGAAATAAGCTAAAATGAGAATTAAAGATGTATTGGTCATGGCGGCCATCGGTTTATTAAGAGCAGCATGCAGTGATGACGATAATAAGGGTAGTCAATGGGGAGACGGAGTTGGAGGTACGAAAACGAATCTGGATGTATCTGCCTATGATAAATGGACTTATGTAAATCTGAAAACCGGAGAAACGGAAATACATCCGGATACAAGCGAATGGATTTATACGGATGGTTCGGTAAGCGAGCCAAAAGCGAAGGAAACTATCGGTATCGAATGGCATATCGCCATACACCGTTATGAGATAAAACAAACGGTGGCATGGTTTTCGATACGGAGAAAACAAATATGAATGAAATTACGGGTTGCCTGAAGGAGACTATAAAGCGGATGAAAACATAACAAACGAGGATGAAGAATATGCCATCATCACCGATATGAGCAAAATGATGCAAGGCAACGTCGGTTACGCCAAGACTGCAACTGTGAACAAAGTGTTGTGCAGTTGGGTGAAAAAGACGGAGACAGGTAGTATGCCTCCTACTATTTATGAACCGACAATGCATGTAATAGTTTTGAAGTGTAAGGACGGCAGTTGGGCGAAGCTTCAATTTACAGTTGCAGGAAACTCTGAAACGAATAAGAGCGGTTTTGTTAAGCATTCAATTACGAATTTATCCCGATTAAATAAGAATGAGACGGGTTCTTTGTTCCTTACTTTTTTTTTGCTGGCAGCGGCAGTGCCCACTGTCTTTGCGGAGGAAGTGGACGAAAGGGATAGCAACCGTTATCGCTATTCCATATTGGGAGATGTTGTAGATGAAAACGGGCAGCCAATGCCTGGAGCTACGGTTAGGGTGCTGGGAACTACTTTCGGAGCAGGCACGGATAGCGACGGTGAATTTGTTATCCGTTTGGAAAATGCGAAAGAATATACGCTGTTGGTTTCATTCATAGGATACGAATCTCAGGAAATAAAAGCGGTTGGCTGTACGTCCGCCGCGACTGCATATCCGATTGGTTCCTTCTTCTAATCAACTGAATGATGTAGTGGTAACCGGTTCGTTTGTTGCAAAACCGTTGAAAGAGGTATGCCTGTACTGACGCGTGTAATATCTCAAAAGGAGATTCAGGCACTCAATCCGATGAATGTCGAAACTTTGCTGCAATACGAACTGCCGGGTTTGCAGATTGGGTATAATTCGATGAGTCAGATGCCTGAGATATCTTATCAAGGCATGGATGGAGAGTATATGCTGTTTTTGATAGATGGCGAACGCGTAAGTGGGGAAGGAGACCATAATGTTGATTTTACCCGTTTCAATGTAGACGATATCGAACGTATAGAAGTCATTAAAGGAGCCCAGTCCACAATCTATGGTTCCAATGCATTGGGTGGAGTCATCAATATCATTACAAAGACCGCCAATCGTCCCTTTAGCGGAAATTTGAATGTACGTTATGCCGGTTCCAACGGACAGAAATATACAGCTTCTACCGGTGTGAAGAAAAATCGTCTTACTTCTTATACCAGCCTTACCTATCGTACAAAAGATACTTATGAGATAGGTGATGAGGTAGGTAAGACCACCGTAACGGAAGGAAGTGACGGTTCTTCGGCAGAGGAGCAGGAAGATGCCGGTTCCACCACGGTCTACGGATACAACATTTGGGATTTTTTGCAGAAAATAGGCTATACCTGCAATGAAAAGCTAAATGCGGATTTGAAAGGTTCGTTTTACCGCAATAAACGAGACAAGCGTGTGGGCAAGATGTACCAGGACATATTCCTTGATTATACCTTGAATGGTAAGGTAACATATCTTCCCGGAGAAAAACAGCAACTTGTAATAGGATATATTTATGATAATTATCAGAAGAACCAGGACTATTTCTTATCCGGAAAGAAAACTACGGATTACCGTAATATCAAGCAGACACCGCGTATCGATTATACCGGAACATTCGGCAAGCATACTGTCAGTGTCGGGTTCGAAGGTGACTTTGAATACCTGAAACATTATATGCTGGAAGACAGCTCCCATGTTGACAATCAGTTGTACGCTTTCTATGCGCAGGAAGACTGGGATATCCTCGATGAGCTGAATATCGTGGCGGGAGTACGTGCCGACTATCATGAGAAATATCATTGGCATGTCACTCCGAAGGTTTCTTTACTGTGGCATTTTTGCGACCATGTCTCTTTCCGTGCCGGTTATGCACAAGGATTCCGTTCGCCTTCTCTGAAAGAACTCTACCAGGCATACGATATGGGCGGTATGGGTTGGTTCATGCTGTACGGTAATCCGGATTTGAAACCGGAAACCAGCAATCAAATCTCTCTGTCCGGCGAGTTTACCAAGGGAGGGCTGAACATGTCGGTTTCTTTTGCCCACAACCGTTTCAGGAACAAGATAGCCTATATGTCATTGGGCGACGGTTCGAGCGACATGCAGTACGTGAATGCCGATAATGCCAAAACTACGGCCTTGGAGACAATTTTGCGCTACCGTTTTGGTTTCGGGCTGATATTGACAGGTTCTTATGCTTATACGAACGATTATGAAGAGGTCGACGGACGGAATACTTTTTGGTGCGCCCGCATACGGCAACTTTCAATGCTATGTATTCGCATAAGTTCGGAAAGATAGGTTTTAACTGTTCGCTGAACGGGCAGTGGGGAGCAAAGTTCGATACTTATACAAGAAACCAAAATGATGACGGTACTTATGCGTATGAAATAACCACTTACGATGCACGTACGATGTGTTCGTTGAATACCGGAGTTACCCTTCCGAAAGGCATATCCCTCAATCTGGGTATCGATAACCTGTTCAATTATAAAGACAAGGCTGCCGATAGTTCCCTGCAGATTCCGCAAAAGGGAATCAGTGTAATAGGAACCGTAAATCTTAATATTGCAGATATGTTCGGGTTATAAATATTAAAATATCGATATGAAGAAAAAACAACTATTGGGGAGTGGCTGTGCGGCCGTCCTCGTGTTGCTGCTTATAGGTATCTGGAACTTATGGTTCAGTTCTACAAGAGTAGCATTTGTCAATTATCAAGTTATCAGTCTCGGACAAATATCCAAGGCTAATGATAATTCGTTTATAAAGATAGCAGAAGTCAGTACCGACGAACTGGATAAGCTGACTTCTTATGACATGGTATTTATCAATGCCATGGGGATGAGAATAACGGAAGAACAGCGTGCGCAGATAAAGAAGGCTGCCGATGGCGGCTTGCCCATTCTGACCACTTCCGTCACCAATCCTGCCAATGAGATAATTTCGCTGGACTCTATCCAGGCCGACACTTTGAGAAGTTACCTGGGGAATGGCGGGCGCCGTAACTACCGTAGCATGCTGAATTATGTACGTAAGCATATCGATGGCAAGCTTATTTCGGTAGACGAACCTGAAGCTGTAACAGAACGCTCCAATGATATGATATATCATGCCGACCCGAAGAAGCCTGATGATGAAGAACTCGGTTTCAATACGATAGCCGGATACAATGCTTTCCTGCAGGAAAACGGGCTGTTGCAAGAGGGAGCTCCCCGTATCATAATCACTGGTATGATGGGCGAACCGGCAGACCTTATCCGGAAACTGGAGGAAACGGGTAATGTCGTTTATCCGGTACGGAATATGAAAGGCTTCATTGGCAGGCACCAAATTGATTCGGTATTCCCCTCGACAGTCATCAATATGGCGCACGGGCGCATGGGAGACTATATCGTGGATTACCTGGCACAACAGAATATCCCGTTGTTTACTCCGCTGAATGTAAACCGGCTCGTAGAAGAGTGGGAGAACGACAAAATGGGAATGAGCGGCGGATTTCTCTCGCAAAGTGTCGTAACCCCCGAAATAGACGGGGCTATCCGTCCTTTCGCTTTGTTCGGACATTATAGGGATGAAGAAGGATTGCAGCATGCTTTTGCCATTCCCGAGCGTTTGGAAACTTTTGTAGAGACGGTGAATAACTATATTAAGTTGCAGAACAAGCCCAATAATGAAAAGCGCGTGGCGATTTATTATTATAAAGGCCCGGGACAGAACGCAATGGCTGCTGCCGGTATGGAAGTTGCCCCTTCGCTTTACAACCTATTGCTGCATTTGAAGAAAGAAGGGTATAAGGTAGACGGCTTGCCGGCATCCTCCAAAGAACTGGAACGTATGATACAAGCACAGGGAGCTGTATTCGGAACGTATGCGGAAGGAGCTTTCGACAACTTTATGAAGAACGGGCATCCCGAACTGATTACCAAAGAACAGTACGAAAGTTGGGTAGGGAAAGTACTCAGGCCGGAAAAGTATGCGGAGGTCGTATCTTCCTTCGGAGAATTTCCCGGTGAGTATATGGCTACCGATGACGGACGCCTGTGAGTTGCCCGCTTACAGTTCGGGAATGTGGTGTTGCTGCCGCAAAATGCCGCCGGAAAGGGAGACAATGCGTTTAAGATTGTTCATGGTACGGATGCCGCACCTCCTCACACTTATATTGCATCTTATTTGTGGACGCAGTTCGGTTTTAAGGCCGATGCGTTGATTCACTTCGGTACTCATGGCAGTCTGGAATTTACACCGAAAAAGCAGGTTGCTTTGAGTAGTAACGACTGGCCCGACCGGCTGGTAGGCGCTTTGCCTCATTTCTATATTTATTCGATAGGAAATGTGGGAGAAGGTATGATAGCCAAACGCAGGGCATATGCAGGCTTGCAGTCTTACCTCACCCCTCCGTTCCTCGAGAGCAGTGTCCGTGGTATCTATCGTGAACTTGTGGAGAAAATTAAGATATACAATAATGCTGTCAATGCTTGTTCTAACGGTGCGCACGAACAGGAATCCCGGAAAGATATGCGTAGCGAAGTCGATTTGCGCCGTGCTTCTTTAGCTGTGAAGGCAGTGGCGGTAAAGCTGGGTATTCACCGCGAGCTGGAACTGGACAGCGTACTCACCGTTCCTTATACGGAAGACGAGATTTTGCGTATCGAGAACTTTGCCGAGGAACTGGCTACGGAGAAAATAACGGGACAGCTTTATACAATGGGCGTTCCTTATGAAGATGCGCGCATCAGGAGTAGTGTGTACGCCATGGCTACCGAACCGATTGCATACAGCCTGCTTGCCCTGGACAAACTCCGCAAACGCGCCGACGAAAAAACGGTGAAACACCGCGCTTTGTTCACACAGCATTATCTGAATCCTGCCCGCGCTTTAGTAACCCGGTTGCTGTCTAATCCGGCTTTGGGAGCGGACGAGCTCATCTGCCGTGTGGCGGATATTACATCTGACGAACTAACCAAAGCCCGGAAGATAGAAAAATCGCGTAATGCGCCGCAGGGCATGATGGCGATGATGATGGCTGTGGGAGGCGGAGAGAAAGCCCCAATGAAGAAAAAAATGCCTTCTTCCGTAGAATATACCAAAGAAGAAATCACTTTTGCTTTGGCAGTCATGGAAGTCGAGCGCACAATTAAAAATGTCGGAGAATATAAAAAGGCACTTATAGAAAGTCCGGAAAAAGAACTGCTCAGCATGACGAATGCATTGAACGGCGGATATACCCAGCCTTCACCGGGGGGCGACCCGATAGTAAATCCCAATACCTTGCCTACCGGACGCAACCTCTATGGAATCAATGCAGAGGCTACCCCGAGCGAGGCGGCATGGGAGAAAGGCATACAGTTGGCAAATAATACAATCGAGATGTATAAACGCCGGCACAATGATAGCATTCCCCGTAAAGTAAGCTATACGCTGTGGAGCGGCGAGTTCATCGAGACGGAAGGAGCCACTATCGCCCAGATACTCTATATGCTGGGTGTGGAACCTCTGCGGGATGCTTTCGGCCGTGTTACGGATTTGAAACTCATCCCCTCGAAAGAGCTGGGACGCCCGCGTATCGATGTGGTAGTACAGACGAGCGGGCAGTTGAGGGACATTGCAGCTTCCCGCCTGTTCCTTATTAACCGAGCGGTTGAAATGGCTGCCCATGCAAAAAGACGGCCAGTACGAAAATCAGGTTGCTGCCGGAGTGGTCGAAGCAGAACGGGTATTGATAGAAAAAGGCCTGACTCCTAAAGACGCCAGGGAGATTTCTACGTTCCGCGTGTTCGGAGGAGCTAACGGCGGTTATGGAACCGGTATCCAGGGTATGGTGATGAGCGGTGACCGTTGGGAGAGCGAGAAAGAAATAGCAGATACCTATTTGAATAATATGGGTGCTTACTACGGCAGTGAAAAGAACTGGGAAGCCTTCCGTCAATTCGCTTTCGAAGCTGCGCTGACACGTACGGATGCGGTTATACAGCCTCGCCAGAGTAATACGTGGGGAGCATTGAGCCTCGACCACGTGTACGAGTTTATGGGCGGGCTCAACCTGGCTGTTCGTAATGTGACGGGAAAAGACCCGGATGCTTACCTGAGCGATTACCGCAATCGCAACAACTTCCGCATGCAGGAGGTCAAGGAGGCTATCGGAGTGGAGAGCCGTACGACTATCTTCAACCCTACCTATATCAAGGAGAAAATGAAAGGAGAAGCAGGTGCTGCGAATACATTTGCCGAGATTGTACAAAACACATATGGCTGGAATGTGATGAAGCCCAAAGCTATCGATAAGGAAATGTGGGATGAGATATATAATGTGTACGTAAAGGATAAGTTCGGCCTGAGCTTGCAGGAATATTTCGAGCAACAGAATCCGGCAGCTTTGGAGGAGATGACTGCTGTTATGCTGGAAACTGTGCGCAAGGGGATGTGGAGAGCCAGCGAGCAGCAAGTGGCCGATATAACCAAGTTGCATACTGATTTGGTAAACAAGTACAAACCCTCCTGTTCCGGCTTTGTTTGCGACAATGCCAAGTTAAGGCAGTTCATTGCTTCGAAAACCGATGCGCAGGCAGCGGCGGAATATAAGAAAAACATTGTTCAGATACGTGAAGCTGCCGCATCCGATGACAAGAAAGGGATGGTGATGAAAAAAGAGGAGATGGCTTCTACCGCAGAAGAACAGACCAATGTACTGAGCAATACGATAGTCGGTTTGGTAGTAGTGCTTGCTATCGTCGTACTGCTGTTGCTCGTCCGTCATCGTCGTAAGAAACTACAGGAATAATGGAAACGGTTGTTTTTGTACTTATGATATTGGTTTGCTTCAACTTCATGTTGAAGCAAACTTATCGTAAATTAAGGTCGGTGCTGGTAATATCCGTCATCTGTGCCTTGTTTGTAGGGCTGATGTGGCCTTATGCTATCGAGCAGTCCAAAACCCAGATTGCCGACTGGCTGGCTAATCCTGCACTGATGCTCGATACCTCCGTTGTACTGAGCGTGGAAGTGGTTCTGCAGATGACCTTCTGCATGCTGGCTGCACATATCCAAAGTGCCGGACCTGTGAAGAAGCGCGTGCTATGGGCTTATAAGGCACTGCGCTGGTTTCCGGGTATTTTAGTTTTTCCGGTACTGTTCTGCGGCTTGGTTGCATTGATATTCTCCTTTCCCGGGGTATCCTTTTCCCTGATTGCCTGGAGCATGGCAGCGGCGGTATTCGTATTGATACCTGCCGGGAGCTTCCTTTTGCGCTGGTTACTGCCCGAAAAAGAACTTCGGCTGGAATTGCTTTTCCTCGCCAATGCCCTGATTGCTATTTTGGGAATTATCGCTACTGTCAATGGCCGTACGGCAGTGAAAGGAATAGACGAGGTAGACTGGGGAGCGTTGGCAGGCTTGACAATCCTGCTTGTTGCCGGTGCATTGGTCGGAATGATTTTAAGAAAAGTGAAATTGAAAAGACAAACTAACTAATTAAATAAAAATTATGAATTACATTTCAGACATTCTCTATTGGATATCTACAGGGCTTCTGGTTCTGTTATCGTATTGTTGATTATTCTTTTCGGACGTTCGGTCTTGCTCCTCGGAAACTTTTTCGGGCAATATCTGGCTATCCGTAAGACCGATGCCCTGCTGCGCAAGGAGTTGGATGCACTGACCCCCTGAAACAGTTTCGAGCTGGGCGGACACCTCCCAAGAAGAACAACTCTTTGGTGGTTGCTTACATTCACCGTATTATCGAGATGAAAGATAGTCCGGCGCACGTGCAGCGCCTGCTTGCCGATTTTGAGATAGCGGCGGATAAAGATTTGGCAATATCCAAGACTCTAACCAAAATGGACCGATGTTGGGATTAATGGGAACGCTGATTCCAATGGTCCGGCACTTGTAGGGGCTTTCTACCGGCGACATTGCCTCGATGGCCTACAATATGCAGGTGGCATTTGCCACTACGGTTGTCGGGCTGTTCTCCAGTGCTATCGGGTTTATAACACAGCAAGTCAAGCAGCGTTGGTATTTGCAGGATATGACTAATCTCGAATTTCTCTCTGAATTGTTAAACCAAAACCAAAAAGAATAATGAAAAGGCGTTTGCTGAGAAAAGAAGAAGATAGCGACCCGATGAGTGTGGTAAGCAACCTTTTCGATGTTGCAATGGTATTTGCCGTAGCACTTATGGTTGCATTGGTGAGCCGTTACAATATGACCGAGATGTTCAGCCAGGAAGATTTCACTATGGTAAAGAATCCCGGAAAAGAGAACATGGAGATTATTACGAAAGAAGGTCAGAAAATCAATAAATACACTCCATCTGAGAACCAGGATACTAAAAGCGGCAAAAAGGCAAAAAGGTGGGGATTGCTTATGAGCTGGATAACGGCGAGATTATTTATGTGCCCGAATAGTAATTCCGTTGCATCTAAAATTATTACCTTTGCTGCTCGAAAATTATAAATAACTAAGAGATGTTACAACCGGAATTGAAATTAAGACGTGATAAGATACGTGCCCTCATGGCCCAGCAAGGTATTGATGCGGCACTTATTACCTGTAATGTAAACTTAATCTATACGTATGGTCGCGTAGTAAGCGGATATTTATATTTGCCGTTGAATGCTCCTGCGCGTTTGTTCATAAAGCGCCCTAATGACATTGAGGGCGAGCATATTCATCCTATCCGTAAGCCGGAGCAAATAACCGGGTTATTGAAGGAATGCGGTCTTCCTTTGCCGGTAAAACTGATGCTGGAAGGTGATGAACTGCCCTTTACGGAGTATAATCGCCTGGCTGCCTGCTTTCCCGAAACAGAGGTCGTATCCTGTGGTACAGCATTGATTCGTCAGGCGCGAAGCATAAAAACTCCGATAGAAATTGAAATGTTCCGCCGTTCCGGAATTGCCCATGCAAAGGCATACGAACAGATTCCCTCGGTTTATCAGCCGGGAATGACAGACCGTCAATTATCTGTTGAAGTAGAACGGTTGATGCGTCTGGAAGGTTGTCTGGGTATTTTCCGTGTATTCGGACAGAGCATGGAAATCTTCATGGGAAGTCTTTTGGCCGGTGACAATGCAGCGGTTCCTTCTCCGTATGATTTTGCATTGGGCGGCAAAGGGCTTGATCCTTCATTGCCCGGTGGCGTGAGTGGCACTCTCCTGCAAGCGGGGCAATGTTTCATGGTGGATATGGGTGGAAACTTCTATGGTTACATGGGCGATATGAGCCGTGTGTTCTCCATTGGCAAGTTGCCGGAACAGGCTTATGCTGCACATCAGACGTGTTTAGAAATACAAGAGGAGATTGTGGCAATGGCAGAACGGTGAAGAGGTTGCCCTCACGGTTGCTCTTCTTGTTCAGCCAGTCCTTGGAAGCGGAAATGCCCCAGATATAGCTGGCACCCAGCACCACAGCACCCACGACCGTAGCGGCAGTGGTTGCAAAGCCGCCAATATCGGAACCGCCCTGGGTATAGGTCATCTCTTCTT